>ENA-OWND01000079-OWND01000079.1-metagenome-genome-assembly--contig:-NODE-79-length-60636-cov-12.127664_pt1 | contig 60636 bp, 50 predicted proteins | sample MGYA00245342_ERZ651119 | MGnify/ENA primary metagenome ERZ651119 (study PRJEB26857, sample SAMEA4031756) | metagenome | biome: human; feature: oral; material: saliva | place: Philippines | collected 2014... | reverse complement strand
CAATATGGTCATGTTGTTATCGACTTGTACCCATTAGAGCCGGAAGGTCCAGGCTATGAATTTGTTAACGAAATCAAAGGTGGTGTAATCCCTGGTGAATACATCCCAGCAGTTGACAAAGGTATTCAAGAGCAACTTAAATCTGGTCCATTAGCAGGTTATCCAGTAGTTGATATCGGTGTTCGTTTACATTTCGGTTCATACCATGATGTGGACTCCTCTGAATTGGCGTTTAAACTTGCAGCATCTTTAGCATTTAAAGCAGCATTCGCAAAAGCAAACCCAGTTTTACTTGAGCCAATCATGAAAGTTGAAGTAGAAACCCCACCTGAGTATGTGGGTGACGTAATCGGTGACTTGAGCCGTCGTCGCGCGATGGTGAACGGTCAAGAAGCAAACGAATTCGTTGTTAAAATCGACGCTGAAGTGCCGCTTTCTGAAATGTTTGGTTATGCAACTGACTTACGTTCCCAAACTCAAGGTCGTGCTTCTTACTCAATGGAACCATTAAAATATGCTGAAGCACCGAAAAATGTAGCTGAAGCAGTTATTGAAGCTCGTAAAAAATAATTTTGTTTAACTAAGGCCACAAGCCATCTTGGTTTGTGGGCTTATATATTGAGGAAACTTAATCGTGTCTAAAGAAAAATTTGAACGTACAAAACCGCACGTTAACGTGGGTACAATCGGCCACGTTGACCATGGTAAAACAACTTTAACAGCTGCAATCACAACTGTATTAGCGAAACACTTCGGTGGTGCAGCTCGTGCATTCGACCAAATCGATAACGCGCCAGAAGAAAAAGCACGTGGTATCACTATCAACACTTCACACGTTGAGTACGATACAGCAACTCGTCACTACGCACACGTTGACTGTCCAGGACACGCGGACTACGTTAAAAACATGATCACTGGTGCGGCACAAATGGACGGTGCTATCTTAGTAGTAGCAGCAACAGATGGCCCTATGCCACAAACTCGTGAGCACATCTTATTAGGTCGCCAAGTAGGTGTTCCATACATCATCGTATTCTTAAACAAATGCGATATGGTTGACGATGAAGAATTATTAGAATTAGTTGAAATGGAAGTACGTGAACTTCTTTCACAATATGACTTCCCAGGTGATGACACGCCAGTAGTACGTGGTTCAGCGTTACAAGCGTTAAACGGCGTAGCAGAGTGGGAAGAAAAAATTCTTGAATTAGCAAACCACTTAGATACATACATCCCAGAGCCAGAGCGTGCGATTGATAAACCATTCTTATTACCAATCGAAGACGTATTCTCAATCTCAGGTCGTGGTACAGTAGTAACAGGTCGTGTTGAGCGTGGTATCATCAAAGCGGGTGAAGAAGTTGAAATCGTAGGTATCAAAGACACTACGAAAACAACAGTAACTGGCGTGGAAATGTTCCGTAAATTATTAGACGAAGGTCGTGCGGGTGAAAACGTTGGTGCATTATTACGTGGTACAAAACGTGAAGAAATCGAACGTGGTCAAGTATTAGCGAAACCAGGTACAATTACACCACACACAGACTTCGAATCAGAAGTGTACGTATTATCAAAAGAAGAAGGTGGTCGTCACACTCCATTCTTCAAAGGTTACCGTCCACAATTCTACTTCCGTACAACTGACGTAACTGGTACTATTGAATTACCAGAAGGCGTAGAAATGGTAATGCCAGGCGATAATATCAAAATGACAGTATCATTAATCCACCCAATTGCGATGGACGAAGGTTTACGTTTCGCGATTCGTGAAGGTGGTCGTACAGTAGGTGCGGGCGTTGTTGCTAAAATTATCAAATAATTGATGGTTTAGTCAAAGCTTCACACGAAAAGGCGTATCGAAAGGTACGCCTTTTTGTTATATTGACAAAATGATCCTATGAAACCCCTCGACAGCATTATTGAACAATTCCTCGATCAACTCTGGCAAGAATACGGGTTATCGCAAAATACAATAGAATCTTACCGCTTGGATCTTGCTCAATTTACCGATTGGCTTGATTCGCCTCGCGAATTTTTAACGGTAGATCATAGTAAACTCCAAGATTTCCTCGGTTTTCGTATTGACCAAGGTTATAAAGCGAGCAGTTCTCTGCGAATGCTGAGTTGCTTGCGTAAATTTTTCCGCTTTTTATATCTTGAGAATTACCGCAAGGATGATCCAACAGCGACATTAGAATCATTTCGTAAGCCAACTCGGCTGCCAAAATCATTAAATGAAGAACAAGTAATGGATTTGCTCAATGTGCCGAATACACTTGACCCGATTGAACTGCGAGACAAGGCGATGTTGGAGCTGCTTTACGCAACGGGGCTTCGCGTTACAGAATTGGTTTCACTGACTACGGAAAATATGAGCTTACGACAAGGCGTGGTACGGATTATCGGTAAAGGCGATAAAGAGCGATTAGTGCCGATGGGAGAAGAAGCCATTTATTGGATTCAAGAGTATTTCCAACAAGCTCGCCCGATTTTATTGAATCAGCAGCAATCAAATGTGGTGTTTCCAAGTAAACGTGGAACACAAATGACACGCCAAACTTTCTGGCATCGCATTAAGTATTACGCTCAATTGGCAGGCATTGAAAGCGAAAAACTTTCCCCGCACGTGCTTCGCCACGCATTTGCCACCCATCTGGTTAATCACGGTGCCGATCTTCGTGTGGTGCAGATGTTACTTGGACACAGTGATTTATCCACTACCCAAATTTATACCCACGTGGCAAAAGCTCGTTTGAAATCATTGCACGAAAAATATCATCCGCGGGGATAGAGTAAGCCTAATAGAATATTTTTGTTAAATACAAGAGGCACCCTATCTCTCAACCACACAGGAATCTGGTGCTTTTGCCAGATTTTTTTTATCTCTTCGTGATGGTTTTTGCCATATTCCCGCACTTTGCCTGAAAATCCTATTTGAATGGTTAGAGGTGAATTTTGGTGATCGAATGGAATCGGCAAGCGGTCAATTTTTCCTGTTTTTTGGTAAATCAGTTCATGACCAAGATGTTGAATTTCGCCTAATTGATAAGGCAGTGTAATGCATGCATTTTGTTTGATTTGTTGTAAAAAGGGAGTGATCTCGCTCAATTCTTCAGTAATAAAAAGCTTTTGTTGATAACGACGAATAATCCATTTTCCTAATTTTAATTGCGGATTTTTATCTTCTTGTGCCAAAACTACACGCTCCATGAGCTGCTGTAATTGGGCTGATGTTGGCATTAACAAGCCTGATTTTTCTAACCAAAGGCGAAGAAGAGCGGCTTGTTTTTCGTGTGAAAATTGGAGAAAGTCGTGAATGGCGAGCGTTTTCGCTTCAGTATCGATATAGCACGCTAAACTCTCGGCTAATAATTCATTCAGCAAACTTTGCTCGTTGGCTAAATGCAAGCAAGCTCTCGCCACATTGCGAGAAAATCCCGCCCATTGCTTTTCCATTTGAGGCAATAATGCATTTCGCAGGAAATTGCGGTCATAGGTATTCGATTGATTGCTCTCATCTTCTACCCAAGCCAATTGATGTGCCTTGGCATACGCCAAAATCTCTGCTTTGCTGATGTTTAATAGCGGTCGGAAAATCGCAAAGTTTTGCGAAAAACTGACCGCATGCATTGCGGAGAGTCCTTTCAAACCTGCACCGCGCTTGAGTGCAAGGAAAAAGGTTTCGGCTTGATCGTCCAAATGATGTGCGGTAACGACCACTTCATTTGGTTGCAACACTTCTCGAATGGCTTGATAGCGAGCTTCACGTGCAGAAGCCTCAATGCCTTTTTTCCCGCTTACCATTACTTTTTGCAAAATAAAGGGAATATTCCACCGCTTGCAAAGCTGTTCGCAGAAAGTTGCCCATTGATCGGCATTGGGACTTAAGCCGTGATGAATGTGAACCGCTCGAAGGTTTAAGTTCAGTGTGGAAAAAAGATGTAGCAAAACCACAGAATCCACCCCACCGCTGAGGGCGATGAGGAAGTTTTGTTGAGTGGGGAAGTGGTGGGTGAGTTGGGTTCGTAAATAAGAAAGCATATGAAAATGTAGGAGCAAATTATATTTGCCCTAATATACCAACAATTTGGGGCAAATGTAATTTGCCCCTACAATTGAATTACTTTCCGATACAAAACGAGCTAAAAATATTTCCAAGCAAATCATCTGAGGTAAATTGTCCTGTGATTTCGCTTAACGCGTTTTGCACCATACGTAACTCTTCTGCAAGCAATTCGCCTGCATGGAATTGGGTGAGTTGCACGTGTCCCATTTCCAGATGCTCTGCGGCAGACTCAAGTGCTTGCAAGTGACGGCGGCGGGCAAGGAAACCACCTTCGGTCGTGCTTTGGTAGCCCATTGATTTTTTCAGATGATCTCGTAATAAATCTACGCCTACTTTCGTTTGAGCAGATAGGCGAATCAGCGTAAAGCCATCTTTTTCTTCATGTTTTTCTTCCAAGCCCTCTGTTTCGCCTGATAAATCGACCTTATTACGAATGACGGTAATCGGCATATTTTGCGGTAATTTTGCTAAGAAATCCGCCCATTCGGTTTTGAAATCGTCTGCTTTTTGCTCAGTGCTATCGATCATCAATAAGACGTGATCGGCTTGCTCAATTTCGTTCCACGCACGTTGAATTCCGATGCGTTCCACTTCATCACTGGCATCACGTAAGCCCGCGGTATCAATGATGTGCAGAGGCATACCGTCGATGTGGATATGCTCACGCAACACATCACGGGTTGTGCCTGCAATGTTGGTCACGATAGCGGCTTCGCGTCCTGCTAAGGCATTGAGCAAGCTAGATTTCCCCGCATTTGGGCGACCTGCAATGACCACTTTCATCCCCTCTCGTAAAATCGCTCCTTGTTTTGCTTCTTGGCGAACTTGGCGGAGCTGTGAAATGATGTCGTTCAAATGCCCTTCAATTTTGCCGTCTGCAAGGAAGTCGATTTCTTCATCAGGGAAGTCGATTGCTGCTTCCACGTAGGTGCGGAGGTAAATTACGCTATCCACTAAGCGGTTGATTTTAGTTGAAAATTCGCCTTGTAGTGATTTCAATGCCGAGCGAGCAGCTTGTTCACTCGTGGCATCAATGAGATCGGCAATCGCTTCAGCTTGAGCAAGGTCGAGTTTGTCGTTTAAAAATGCTTGCTCAGAGAATTCGCCCGCACGGGCAATGCGTACGCCTTTGGTTTCTAAAATGCGTTTGAGCAGAATATCTAAAATGACTTGACCGCCGTGCCCTTGCAGTTCAAGCACGTCTTCGCCCGTGAAGGAGTTTGGGGCTTTGAAGAAGAGGGCGATGCCTTGGTCTAATACCGTGCCATCGCTATCCTTGAATGGCAAGTAATTTGCTAGGCGAGGTTTGAGTTCTTTGCCAAGCACTTCTTGAGCAACGGTGCTTGCAAGAGGCCCAGAGATGCGTAAAATGCCCACGCCCCCGCGACCAATTGGGGTGGCTTGGGCGACAATTGTTTCTTTCATTGTTGTTCCTTTGGTTGAAAGCGGTCGATTTGGTAAAAGGTTTTGCGAATTTGACCGCTTAGTCGTAGAAGAATGATATTCTAATAATTTACCTCTCTACCACAAGGGGCAAGAGAGGTATTACATTGCAGATGCCTGATTATATCAGCATTTCCCTCACAATAAAAAAGCACGCTTGTGCGTGCTTTTTATCAATTATTTTTTCTTACGTGAATGTAACCCTTTTTTCTCCAATTGGCGATAAATCCACCATTGTTGGAACAGGGTAATACAGTTCGAGGTTAGCCAGTAAAGTACTAAACCTGCTGGGAAGAACAGGAAGAATACTGTGAAGATCACTGGCATAAAGGTCATCACTTTTTGTTGCATTGGGTCTGCCACTGGTGTTGGTGACATTTTTTGCAACAAGAACATTGAAGCCCCCATTAAAATTGGGAAAATGTAGTATGGATCTTGTGCTGATAAGTCTTGAATCCAGCCAAAGAATGGTGCGTGGCGTAATTCCACTGCTTCCATAAATGTCCAATATAACGCAATGAAAATTGGCATCTGAATTAAGATCGGTAAGCAACCGCCCATTGGGTTTACTTTCTCTTCTTTGTAGAGCTTCATCATCTCTTGGCTCATACGTTGGCGATCATCCCCGAAACGCTCACGCATCTCTTGGATTTTCGGCTGTAACATACGCATTTTTGCCATTGAGGTGTATTGTGCTTTGGTTAATGGGTAAAGAATTGATTTCACCACGATGGTTACTAAGATAATCGCAATACCCCAGTTAGACACCGCTTTTTGGATAGTGGTTAATAACCAGAATAATGGCTTCGCAATGAACCACGCCCAGCCGTAATCTGCGGTTAAGTCTAAGTGGTTTGCGGTTTCAGCCATCTCTTTTTGATCTTTTGGACCCGTCCATAAATGAGTGTTGATGTTTGCTTCTGTATTCGGAGCAACGGCTGTTACTGCTCCACGATAGCCGATAGTAGCAAAACGTTTGTCATCAGATACGCGAGTGAATAAGGTCATCGCTTGGTCTTGAGCAGGAATCCACGCAGACACGAAATAGTGTTGCAATACTGCAATCCAACCTGTGTTGGTTTCAACAGATAAACCCGCTTTTTCCATATCTTGGAAGCTATATTTTTTATAGTTGGTCTCTGAAGAAGAGTATGCACCGCCCGTGTAAGTTGGCATCGTTAAGTTGCCAGAGTTTTCCACGATGGTGTGTTTTAACTGACCGTAAGGTTGTACTTCAATGGCTTCTGCTGTGCTGTTTTTAATGTTGAAATTCACATCAACATTGTAACTACCGCGTTTAAGCGTGAAAGTTTTGGTGTAAAGCACGCCATCTTTTTCAAAAGTTAAAGGCACGCTTACCGCATCTTGACCATCCGCTAATTTGAAGCTTTCCGCGGTTGTTTGGTATTGTGGACGACCAGAAACCGTATCGATTCCGTTTTTACCCACTAAGCCACTTTGAGCAACATAAACGCGGTTAGCGTTATCTTGTAATAATTCAAAAGGTGTATTTGAGTGAAGTTCTGCATTGTGTTTAAGCAAATCAGAGTCCACCACATCACCGCCAAGCGTATCAATGGTTAAGCGTAATACATCGCTTTCAACCGTGATGGTTTTACCTTTAACGCTTGCCACATCAGCGGGCTGTGAAGTGCTTGATGCAGGTACATCGTGAGATTGTTGTTGAGCTTGGATCTGAGCTTGTTTTTGTGCTTGAATTTCAGGGTTGAAATCTTGTTGCCATTGCGTAAACAATAGGAAAGACACTAATAACAATCCCATCACCAGTAAACTACGATTTGAATTCATAGGGAATTTCTCTTGTTTAATGAAAGTGAATGGATAAAAGAAGACCATTTTATAATAGGTTGCGGGTAGATCCAACTCACTTTTACTGCTTTTCTTGGATTTTATGCTGCTGGCTTATCTAAAACTTTAGTAGACAAGCGTGCCACCGCACACAGATTTCCTTCTTCATCTTTAGTTTCAATATTCCACACGTGCACTTCACGCCCTAATTTGAGTGGATAAGCTCGGGCAATCGCTTTTTTACCTGCTTTAACCGATTTTAAGTGGCTGATGTTCAATTCCATTCCAACAGCGATCTGATGTGGCTCACACACCAATAATGAGCCTGCATTTGCTACCGTTTCGGCAAGCGTAGCAGAAATGCCGCCGTGTAATACGCCGAATGGTTGCATCGTTTTTTCGTTCACGGTGAGTTCCGCTTCTAACCAATCCTCGCCAATTTGGGTGAATTGAATGCCTAAATGTCCAACAGCATTACCTTGGCAGAGTTGATTTAATTGTTCAGGGGTGGCGGTTTGTTTCCAGATGGTGGTCATGAGTTCCTCGGAGTTTATTGAAAAGTAGGGTGTATGGATTTGAAAAATCCATGCCAGCAAAACAAAGCGTGCGTGAACTGTGTTCACACACCCTACGATTAGATAATAGATAATAGAGCTTGTATTGGATGCTTAATCTGTTGATGCTCCATTCGTTTCACTTGCGAACGGCAAGAGTAGCCTGTCGCTAAGCATCGTTCAAGCGGTGCGTTTTTCAGTTTTTGTTGCCAAGATTGTTGGTAAATCGCTTTTGACATCTCCACGTGGGCGGTTTCGTGCCCGAATGTGCCTGCCATTCCGCAGCAGCCAACTTTCTCGCTTACCAACGTTTCGCCAAAATGGGCGAAGATCTGTTGCCACTCGTTGCTTGAGGTGGGAAGTTCGGTGGTTTCGGTGCAGTGGGCGAATAAATGCCACGGCAAACGGTCGGTTTCTTTTGCTTTTTTGCAATTGTCTAATACGCCTGCTTTGATTTGTTCAATCAACCATTCGTGGGCGAGTAGCACTTTGAAATCGCCACGTTCCGCTTTCAAAATATCGCGGTATTCATCGCGGTAAAGCAAGGTCAAGGCTGGGTCAATTGCCACCATTGGTAAGTCGAGTTTGGCGATGCGGTTTAAGAAATCCGCTTGATTTTTGGCAGTTTTGGCGAACTTGCTTAAAAAGCCTTTGATGTGTTGTGCCTTGCCCGTTGGTTTATATGGCAACACCACGGGTTTGAAGCCGAGTTTTTGAATAAAAGCAACAAAATCTGCCACCACTTTTGCATCGTAGAAGGTGGTAAATGGATCTTGCACTACGAGTATAGTTTGGCAATTTTCTGCGGAAAATTGACCGCCTGCCTGTTGGGCTTCAAGACTTTCAAGCGTTTCGCCTTGATAGCCAATTTCTACCAACTGCTTTTGCAAATTCGGGGCAGAAAGGGTAGGCAAATAGGTCATTCCAATTGTTTTATTGGCGACGATTTCTGCCAAATGGCTGGTGCTGAAGAAATTAAAAAATTTCGGGGCTTTTGCCATTAAAGGGGCGATAAACTCCAAGTTTGACACCACGTAATCTTTTGCAGGGCGAAGGTAGCGTTGGTGGTAAAGCTCATTAAATTGTGAGCGGAAAGTCGGCACATCAATTTTAATTGGACATTGGCTGGCACAGGCTTTACAAGCAAGGCAAGTATCCATCGCGGCTTTCACTTCGTGTGAGAAATCATATTCCTGCGTTTTCTTGAATGAATGGCGCACTTTCGCGACAAAATCGGTTAATTTCACTGCTTTTGAGCGTTTTTCGAAAATCAAGTCATCAGGATTGACTTGTTGGTCGGCAAGCAGTCGCAACCATTCGCGGATGAGCGTTGCTCGCCCTTTTGGTGAATAGAGGCGATTGCCTGAAATTTTCATCGACGGGCACATCGTGCTGTGCACGTCAAAATTAAAGCATAAGCCGTTGCCGTTACAATTCATCGCCCCTTTGAATTCCTGACGCACTGCAATTGGGATACGACGATCGAAATCGGCTCGCATTGCTTCGTCGATTTTGTAGAGCTCTGTGTCAGAACCTAATGGTGTGCAGATTTTGCCAGGGTTCAGACGATTTTGTGGATCGAACAGCTGCTTGATGTGGCGAAGTTCTTTCCACAGCGTTTCGCCAAAAAAGCGTTCGCCATAGTAAGAACGCATCCCTTTGCCATGTTCGCCCCAAATTAAGCCACCGTATTTGTAAGTGAGTTCCACCACTTGGTCGGAAATGGCTTTGAAGGTTTTGACCTGTTCTAAATCGCACAAATCTAAAGCAGGGCGAACGTGCAACACGCCTGCGTCCACGTGTCCGAACATACCGTAGGCAAGGTTGTGGCTGTCGAGCAACGCACGAAATTCGGTAATGTAATCGGCAAGATTTTCAGGCGGCACGGCGGTATCTTCCACAAAGGGAATCGGTTTTGCCCAGCCTTTTGCATTGCCAAGCAAGCCAACGGCTTTTTTCCGCATTGCGTAGATTTTTTCGATGCCGTCTAACTCTTTGCAAATTTGGTAGCCAATTAGACCGCTTGCACCTTGTGCGATTTTTTCATCAAGGCTGACACACAAGGCTTGCACTTGCGTTTCAATTTGTTCGAGATCGCTTGAGGCATACTCAACGATGTTAATGCCCAAAATTGGGTTGTTTGGTTCTTCGGTGATTAAATCCGACACCGAGTGCCAGATGATGTCTTGTTTTGCTAAGTTCAGCACTTTGGAATCGACCGTTTCGACCGATAAGGCTTTGGCTTTTAACATCATTGGGGCAGAGCGGAGTGCGGCATCGAACGAGTTGTATTTGATGTTAATCAGTGTACGATATTTCGGAATCGGAAGAAGATTAAGTTTCGCTTCACAAATAAAGGCAAGCGAGCCTTCTGAGCCTGTGAGAATACGGGTCAAATTGAATTCGCTTAAATCATTATTAAAGACATTTTTTAAGTCGTAGCCCGTAATAAAACGGTTCAATTGTGGCAACTCTTTGAGCACAGTCGGGCGAAGCGTGTGGCAGCGTTCAAAGACTTCGTTGTGTAATTTTTTGCCTAAACTAGAAAGTGGCAGTTGCTCAAGGTTTGCAGAAAAATTAGCTGTTTTAACCGCTTGCGTTTCGAGAATTTCGCCATTTACTAACACCGATTTGATTGCCAGAATATGGTCGGACGTTTTGCCATATTGCAACGAACCTTGCCCTGATGCATCGGTGTTGATCATCCCGCCTAGCGTAGCTCGGTTACTGGTAGAAAGTTCGGGCGAGAAAAATAAACCGTGCGGTTTGAGGAATTGATTAAGCTGATCTTTGACTACGCCTGCTTGCACACGAACCCAGCGTTCTTTTACATTCAGCTCTAAAATTTGGGTCATATGACGGGAGAGATCGACAATAATGTTGTTATTGAGCGACTGCCCATTTGTGCCTGTGCCACCGCCGCGGGGTGTGAATGTGAGGCTTTGATAGGCTTCTTTTTGGGCGACTTTGGTCAGAATCACCACATCGGTAACCGATTTCGGAAAAAGTACCGCTTGTGGCATGCGTTGATATACGCTGTTATCGGTTGCCATTGAAAGGCGGTCGGCATAGTTTGAGGCAATATCGCCTGAAAAATGTTGTTCAGTCAGCTCATTGAGATATTGTTGAACTAAAGGATTTTGGTCTGGAATGTTTGCAAGTCTAGGAATCATCGGTCGTTCCTTTTATAAAAATGAAATCGTTTGCATATTAGCAAGAAATGGGGGGAATGAAAATTGAGATATTTTTATAAAAGTGAAGTGTTTTTGTATATAAATAGTTTCAATTTCAAAGGGAATTTCCAGTTTATCCAACAAATAATACAAAAATCATTCACCTAATGTATTGAAATTGTATAAATTCAACCCTATTTTTATCACGCTTTCAATGTAATTGTCTTAGTAAACCTAAGCAAATAGAAAGTATTTTTACCTTTTTAATCTGCTTTCATTAGAAAAAAGATTGGTGAGATATACTTCAAATTGATTGCTAAGTAATCAATCAAGGTGATTTTGTACGCTATTTATACAGAAAATTATTGATTTTGATTGAACTTATTAAGATAATATCGCCTATTCTTGCCCATCTTCTCAAGGACAAGAATGAGTGAAGGCTATTTTTCTTTATGTTATAAAGTAAAAATATTCGGCATTTCACTTCTTTAGTCTTTCTATCAAAAGAAGATGAAAGGCGTGGTTAAGATTCAACATGTTTATTATGTTGGAAAATTTTATTACATGGAATGACAAATTATAGAGGGTCATAAAATGAAAAAATCATTAGTTGCATTAGCAGTATTAGCTGCATCAGCAGCAGCAACAGCAGCTCCACAAGCTAACACTTTCTATGCAGGTGCTAAAGCTGGTTGGGCAAACTTCCGTGATGGTTTCACACAATTCGAATCAAACCAACCAAATGCTAAATTTGCACACGGCAATGCTAGCGGTTACGGTATCAACAAAAACACTGTAACTTATGGTGTATTTGGTGGTTACCAAATCTTAAACCAAGATAACTTTGGTTTAGCAGCTGAATTAGGTTACGATTATTTTGGTCGTGCACGTGGTAATACAACATTCGCTGGTGACAACAACCAAGAGAAACGTGCTGCAAAACATGCAGCACACGGTGCTCACTTAAGCTTAAAACCAAGCTACGAAGTATTACCTAACTTAGACGTTTACGGTAAAGTAGGTGTTGCATTAATCCGTAACGACTACTATGTACAACAAAACGTACAACATGATTCACGTGTTAAAGCTCACAACTTAAAACCATCTTTAACTTTAGGTGCGGGTGTTGAGTACGCAATTCTTCCAGAATTAGCAGCACGTATCGAATACCAATACGTGAATAAAGTAGGTAACTTAGATAAAGCTATCTCTAAAACAACTAATAAAGCGTGGCAAAATACTCAATATAGCCCAGATTTACACTCAGTATCTGCAGGTTTAAGCTACCGTTTCGGTCAAGGTGCGACACCAGTTGCTCCAGCTGCTCCAGAAGTAGTATCTAAAAACTTCTCATTCAGCTCTGATGTTTTATTCGCATTCGGTAAAGCAAACTTAAAACCAGAAGCAGCACAAGCTTTAGATGCAGCTAACAACGAAATCAACGCTTTAGGTTTAGCTAACCCAGCAATCCAAGTAAACGGCCACGCGGACCGTATTGGTAAACAAGCAGCTAACTTAAAACTTTCACAACGTCGTGCAGAAACAGTAGCAAACTACTTAGTTTCTAAAGGTCAAAATGCAGCGAATGTAACTGCAGTAGGTTACGGTTCAGCTAACCCAGTAACTGGCAACACTTGTGATGCAGTTAAAGGTCGTAAAGCATTAATCGCTTGCTTAGCACCAGATCGTCGTGTTGAAGTTCAAGTACAAGGTTCAAAAGAAGTAACAATGTAATTTGTTAGTTTCTTAGAATAACGAGAAGCCCGCAGTAATGCGGGCTTTTTCATATCTATGAATACAAAATGGATATAGATGTTCTCGTTTTTAAATATGAAAAAGCGGTAAGATTCTTTCGAAAGCTTACCGCTTATCTTTGTTAATTCAATATTAGCAATAACCGTGGCTCATCAAACGTTGATAACGACGATGTAATAATGCTTCTTTATCCAGATTATCCAATTCGTGTAAATCGGTTAGAATGCGTTGTTTGAGGTTTTCTGCCATTTCTGCGTAATCACGATGAGCACCACCGAGGGGTTCTGTTACGATTTCATCGATCAGTTTCAACTCTTTTAAACGTTGTGCGGTTAAGCCCATTACTTCCGCAGCGGTTGAGGCTTTTTCGGCACTTTTCCAAAGAATTGAAGCACAACCCTCTGGTGAAATAACTGAGTAAGTAGAATATTGCAACATATTTACTTTATCGCCCACGCCAATGGCTAATGCACCACCTGAACCACCTTCACCGATAACAGTACAAATCACAGGTACTTTAAGCTGCGACATTTCACGCAAGTTGCGGGCAATCGCCTCTGCCTGGCCACGCTCTTCCGCACCGATACCTGGGTATGCTCCAGGGGTGTCGATAAAAGTAATGATTGGCAAGTTAAAACGCTCTGCCATTTCCATTAAACGTAATGCTTTGCGGTAGCCTTCTGGGGCTGGCATCCCGAAGTTACGCATCACTTTTTCTTTTGTGCTTCTGCCTTTTTGATGACCGATAACCATCACAGGACGACCATCCAAACGTGCAATCCCACCAACAATTGCTTTATCATCTGCAAAGGCACGATCGCCTGCAAGTTCATCAAATTCGGTGAAAATATGCTCAATATAATCTAAGGTATAAGGGCGATTTGGATGCCGAGCCATTTTAGAAGTCTGCCACGCATCTAAATTCGCAAAGGTTTTTTTGGTAAGCTCTTGTGCTTTTTTCTCTAAACGTTTGATTTCATCATCAAGATTGATTTTGTTGTCTTGCTCTGCCACTGCCTTTAGCGACTCAATTTTCGCCTCAAGTTCGGCAATCGGTAGTTCAAAATCTAAATATTCCATACGTTATCCTATTTGTTTATGTGTCGGACATTTTAAAAACGTGGTATTCGATGTAGAGGTTTATCCCCACTTAATGAAGAATCATTATGTGGGGCAGAGGTTATCCCTACGAAATAATACCTAAAAAATCGGCTTATTTTACCTGATAGACAGCAAATTGTGCTAAAAAGCGGTTATTTTTCCGCAATTTTTTGCAGATTTTCATACAGATCCGACCGCTTGTATTTTATGTTTCAACCGTAAATTGCCCCATTGCACCGCGATCCCGCAACATTAAATCAGACACGCCGAAGGCAAATGGCAGCTCATTGTTTGCTTCGTGTTCAAATTTCACTAACAAAGTTACTTCCTGATCTTTAGGTAGCCAAACGGTGTCTTTCCACGCTAAGTATTTGTTCTGTAAACGTTGGCGGTTGCGGGTTTCAATCACAAATTTTGCCCCCTGCAGCGTAAAACCAATATTGCTGTTACTGGTGAGATACCAACGCTCTACGCTCCCTTTTTTCACGCTAAAATCAATTCGTTTTGGGTCGAAACGTTGTTGGTTAATCAGATAATCCAGCGGGCGAAGGTTAAATTTTCGCTCATTGACAATGTTCATCTGGAAATCTTCCAACTTAAACGGCACGGTTTCTGGCATTTGCGTAAACACTGCGGCTAAGCCTTGTGGTTGCAAGGTTAAGATAACATTGTCTGTCAACTCATTGTCATCGCTAAACAGCAATTTTGCCTTATCCAACAAGCTACGTGGCTCGCCTGTAATCAGCGAGACAGGTGTATCTTCTTCCACTTTGACTAACACTTCCACTCGTTCGCTTGGGGCGAGCATTACCATCGGCTGGGCAATCGGCTTTTCAAACATCCCTAACCCAGTAGCAATCAATTGCAGTGGTTGCCCGTTGTCTAAACGTAACTCATATATGCGAGAGAGCGAGGCATTGACAATTCGTAAGCGAATCCAGCCCGCTTGTACTTTCAAATAAGGCGACTCTTGCCCATTCACAAACAGGCGTGAGCCAAAAAATTGCGGTTGGTTCGGGTCAATGACCTGCTTGCCCTCTTTGTTGATTTGCTGGTCTTGCAAAATTAGTGGAATATCGTTTACGCCATATTGATTCGGTAGATTGGTCTCTTTGCTTTCAGCATCTTCAATAATCCACAGACCCGCTAAGCCTCGATAGACTTGGAAAGCCGAGTTTAATAGCGTGTCGGCATGATACCAGCAAGTGCAAGCGGGTTGGTTTACGCTCACAATTGGCGACCAACTGGCTTTGGGCTCAAGCTTACGATGTGAAGAACCGAGCATCTCGCTGGGGGTAAGCAAGCCTTGAATATTCATTGAAATTGCTTGCGGGAGGTTGTTTAAGTAAGTGAGTTTCACAAAATCTTGCGATCGCACACGAACGGTTGGGGCGAGATATTGCCCATTTACGCCCCACACATCAACCAACTTCCCCGTATTAAATTGTATTTGAGCAGGTCGGAGATCAAGACGAATAGGGCGACCGCGACCGACATCAACAAGCGGTGGAATTTTCAATGCAGGTTGCGAGCTTGCCCACACGGGCATGGGCAGAGCAACCATTGCAGAAGCTAAGCCTGTGCGTTGTAGAAGCTGACGACGGGTTAAGTGAAGAGGTTTGTTCATTCGGTATATAAGGTATTTGTTATCGCAACAGTTGCAATTATAATTTATTTATCCAATTGCTCAATTTCTGCATCAAGCTCTGCAATTCTTTTCTGCATTACTTGATGGCAATGTTCGATGAGCTCTTTCAAATTATCGCGGTTGTAACTGCTAGTATCAATCGGTTCCAATTCTTCGCAAATCACCGTGCCATTGTCCCAACGGTTTAAATCTACTTTATTGTGAAGCGTTGAACAAACAATCGGGATAATCGGCACGCCCGCAGAAATAGCGGTGTGGAATGCTCCCGTTTTGAATGGCAATAAACCACGTCCACGGCTACGCGTGCCTTCAGGGAACATCCAAATCGAAATTTGACGTTTTTTAATAATCTCACCCACTTTCGCCATTGTGCTAATAGCACTGCTGCGTTTCTCTCGGTTGATGAAAATATTGCCCGTTGCCCAATAAACCAAGCCGAAAAATGGAATCCAAATCAGACTACGTTTACCGATGGTTACCGTTTTTTTAGGCGTCATCGAAGAGATGGTCACCATATCATAGTTATTCTGATGGTTTGCGATATAAATCGCTGGTTGGCGTTCGCCAGTATATGGGCGGCGAATTAACTTAATGCCAAGCAGTTTATGCATTTTGCTATACCAATAAGCAATTTCACCTACACAATCTGGATTGCGTAAACGGACTAACGCATAAAAAACACCAGCTACAGAGATAAGAATAGAGCAACATAGCACTAACAAAATTCGAATAAGTTTTAACATAAAATTTCCTCAAAAGTCAGGCAAAGAGTATAGCAAAAAATAGATGAGCAAAGGAAAAGAAAGCGGTGGTTTTTCAATTAGAATTTGCAAATTCTGAGAGAAAAACCACCGCTTATTTTAGTAAATGGCTTAATGCCAATTGATCCAGAAGAAATAGGTCAGCCCGCCAATGACCGCCGTGCTGATAATATTAAGGATAAAGCCCACTTTTACCATTTCACTTTGTTTAATGTAACCTGTGGAGAACACAATCGCATTAGGTGGAGTGGCGATTGGAAGCATAAAGGCACAAGAAGCACTACATGCAACGATAGCTGCCAGCGAAACAGGAGGCAAGCCCAAGCCTTCCGCAACAGAAATAAAAATGGGGGTCATTAATGCCGCAGTAGCAGTGTTAGAGGTAAATTCTGTGAGGAAGACAATAAATGCAGTAAGTACGAGCGTCATTACAAGCCAGTGTTGCACACCGATATAATTCACAATGGTATCAGCAAGAATTTTGCTTGCTCCCGTTTCTTTGAGCACGATACCGAGCACCAATCCACCACCGAAGAGCATTAACACGCCCCATTCGGTACGATCTTGAATTTCTGACCAAGTTGCGGTGTGGGTGATGCAAAGGATGATAACTGCAGTCATTGCCACTACCGCATCGAAGTTTTTGATGGGTTGGCTAAGCTCTAATACTGAGCGGATAAACGGTTCTAACCAGCTGCCGAAAACAAGGAAAAACGCAGCAATCACAAACACCGCGAGGGTAATTTTGCGTTTGCCTGTCATCGGGATTTCTTCAAGTGAAATTTCAAACGGCACGTTGAAGTTCGGGCGAAGTATTACCAGTAGGCTAAACACCATTCCGAGCATCAATAAAATAGTGACCGGCATTCCGTAGAAGAGCCATTCTGAGAAGGTGATTTTAAGTTGTGAAGCAAGAATAGCATTCGGTGCAGAGCCTGTGAGTGTCCCGATGCCCCCAATGCTGGCACTAAATGCAACACCAAGTAACACAAAAACATACAATGCACGGTTGGTTTTAAGATCAACTTTTTTCAAAATGCCGAGGGTTAAAGGCAACATCATAGCAGCAACGGCGGTGTTGTTGATAAACAGCGAAAGTCCTGCCGTGGCGACAAAAAGGTAGAGTACGGTAAGTTTAAGATTTCCGCGTGCGAGGCGGATGATGTGGTTGGCAATCCAGAGATCAAGTTTTTGAATGTTCATGACTGCAGCTAGAACGAAGCCACCAAAGAACATAAAAATGATGGGTTCGGAGAAGGGGGCAAATGCCGCTTTAGTCGGCAAGACGTTCAGCCCAATTGCCAGAATGGGCACCATCAGCGATGTCACGGTAATGTTAAAAGCCTCCGTGAGCCATAATATCCCAATAAAGACTAACAACGCCAAACCCCGATTTTCCATCGGCGTGAACGGCAGCGTCTTGATGAGGGTTAAAAACAGCAGGAAGTCTAGGGCTAATATAATATAGCCTCTTGTTGGATTTTTTGTTGTGCTTGACATACGAAGCTCCTTATTATTTTTTTGTTGGAAAGAAATTGTATGCAATTTGAACATAACAAAAATTTTAAAAATGTAAATAGTTTTTAACAAGCATTAGAAAATTTAGAGAAAACGTTTGCGTTTTTCTTTGAGAAAGATTGACATCGAAGTTGCTAAGAAGTTAGAGCAAATAAACAACAAATTGCATAAAAAGAAATCTCTTGAATAAAAAGTAGGAAAATCTTATTTACTCATGATTAAAATTCGATTATTATTTTGCCCGTTTTCAACGGAGGAATGGTCGAGTGGTTGAAGGCACCGGTCTTGAAAACCGGCGAGGGTTTACGCCCTCCGTGAGTTCGAATCTCACTTCCTCCGCCATCAAATTTAGAAACCCTGCAGCGAATGTTGCGGGGTTTTGTTTATTTGTATTACAGCAATTTCTCAATTAAATCCAACACAATCGGCAATTCTGTCACACCTTCACGATCTAAAAAATGCCCGCCTTTTGGTAATCGAATATAGTCTGCACCGAGAAATTGAGCTAAATGATCGCTGTATTGATGCGGTACGATATAATCGTCCAACGATGCCACTACAAAAGATTTCTCTGGTTTGTAAGCAGTTAAATTTGCGTAGAAATCTGCAAAAATATCAAGTTCAGGCAAATTAGGTAATTTTTCATAAAAGCCCGAAACAAAAATCGCCCCTTTGATTTTTTGTTGCTGTGCTGCAAGAAAATTCAGCGTTGCGATGCAGCCCAAACTATGCCCAATCAAAATCGTATTTTCATTTAGCGTGATTTTTTCTTGATGATATTTTAACCACGTTTCAGGTGTCGGATTCTCCGAATTTGGCATCGTTAAACGCTCACATTCAAGCCCTTTTTCTGTCAATTTTTGTTCTAACCACGGAAACCAATGTTTGTTGCCGTTTGCCGTATAGCCGTGAGTAATGTAGATTTTGGTCATTGTTTTTCCTGTAAATATTTAAGTAATTAACGTTATAATAATAGCAGTTCATTAAAGATTTTCAGCTATGTATTCTAATTTTGTAATAAATAATCAAGTTTATGATTTGACACATTTAAACCCTTCCCATTTTTGTATTGAAATTGATGGCGTTGAGTTTTCTGCTACACTCCAATTTGGTAACCATTGTTTTACAGACGAAAAGGAGAATGGTCCGTTATTTAGTAGAAGATTAAGAAAAAATGGCAGCTATGAAGAACGGTTTTTTTCCATTGTAAGATATGAGGATACAAAAATTTTGCCTAATATCTTAAGAAATATACTAATAGAAAATCGCTCGTATTATGTTGTACCCTTTAGACCCAAACATAGTAATGATGAACAATATCACTATTTAGATAATGGCTACTATGCAATTTTCTTTTATATTAATAACATTGACTTAATAAAGAAGACTTTTAATATCTATGTGATTTCTGCGTATGATAAAACTACGTATTCCAGTAATTTACCAAAGGGTAAAGCATTTAAACTTTCGTGGGTGCTTTCAAAGAGAGTAAAGGGAGAAAAAGTCATTTAAGGCTTGAAAAATACAGTAATAGATCATACTATATTACCACTGATACAGACTGGGACCACATAAGTGGGGTATCAGGTTGAGTGATGAAATCACTTCCTAGCCTGTGAGCAGGATAAAAGCAAGTTTGCTATAAAAACAAATGCCTTCAAACTTTTTATAAAAGACAAAACGGCACTAGGTAAAATTTTTCCTAGTGCCGTTTTTGTTTTCTCCGCTTGTGCTATTAAGAATGATTAGAAAACAGATTTATCACCAACACCCCGCCGATAATTAACGCCATTCCAATAATGCTAGGTAAATCGGGTTTTTGCCCGAATACAAACATTGCCACCAATGTAGTCAGTACAATACCCACACCAGACCACACCGCATAAACAATCCCAAGCGGGAGTGTTTTGGTGATGATAGATAACAGGTATAACGCAACCACAAAAGCACCGATTGCGATGACCGTCGGTAGTGGTTTAGTAAAACTGTTGCTCGCTTTAATGCAATTTGAGCCGATGACTTCGATAACAATGGCGAAGCCGAGTAAAATCCAAGGATTCATAAAATTCCTTATTTAGTATTGATACGTTTATATGAATCAAGATCTAAGTATTCTACAACGTCTTCTTTACCTTCATCAAATAAGTGGTCGAAATCAGACGAATTAATCTGTTCCACAGCAGATTTTATTTGTTTATAAATGGTCATTTTTTCACCTCTTTATTAATAGGTATATTAACTTTTTGTTTTATTTTGTCCAGTTTTCTGCATAAAAAACTGAATGGCGTATCTCAAATAGATTACCTCCCTGCGGATAAAAGTCTCTTTGTCTGCACCTAAGAAAATAACGGGTAGGAGCAGGGTTCTCCACCCGTTTCGATCTACACGTTTAATCGGGCGGGGATAAACCCCACCCCTACGGACAAGAACGATGATATTTATATAACAAATGGTTGTGTAGCGATTACATCATACGGTATCTCCATTTGACCATAGGAAATAATTAAAAAAATATATATATTTACATTTCTTTACACAACTTTAGGTTATTTAGGAGTAAAATACGTCTGTTTTTTGGACAAGAAGTCCTCTCTATATGTTTTTTAATACTAGGTAAATAATTATGAATAAGATCTATAAAGTAATTTGGAATGCCGCGTTACAATGTTGGGTAGCCGTTTCTGAATTAGGCAAAGCAAAAGGAAAAACAAAATCTAAAAAAGTATTAAGTGCGGCAGCTGTAATGGCTGTTTCAGCTGTAGGCGTTTCTTCCAATGCGGAAGCTGCGGCAACGGTAACGACATCTGACGCAAAATTATTGTCGGGAGATAATATTGTTACTATTGGTTCAGGCACAAAAGCTGGTTTACATGGTGTTGCAATCGGTACAAATGCGAATACTAGCCAACTAGCAGGTATTGCGATTGGTCAGGATTCTAAAACAAGTGATGTAAGTGGACAACCAGCGATTGCTATTGGTGCAAATGCTCAAGCAATGGGGATGGGAGCTATTTCTTTTGGTTATAACTCACAGGCAACGGGTTTAAATGCTACTGCGATTGGTGTTGATACTAAGTCAAATCATGCTCATACCCTTGCTTTAGGTTATGGTGCTCAAGCACTAAATTATTATTCATCTGCAATTGGTTCACATGCTAAAGCTCTTGAACAATATACGATTGCTTTTGGAAAAGGGGCTGAGGCTCAAAATTATGAAACGATTGCAATGGGTGCCAAAGCTCTTGCAAATGGTGAATCATCTGTTGCGATTGGTGGTGGCTACACAGCAGAGATGACAACAGGGTCTCTTGATGATTTAGCTGGTGCGAAAACAAAAGGCAATTATGCTGCGGCTGTTGGTGCAGGAACGGTTGCGGCTGGCAGTTCTACTGCGGTAGGTACGGGCGCAAAAGCAGACTCAACACAATCTGTTGCTGTGGGTAAGGATACTAAAGCAAACCAACCTCAAGCTGTTGCCGTAGGGGAATCTGCGAAAGCGAATAGCCGTGAGACTGTTGCGGTGGGTCAGAACGCTACAGCACAAGGTGATGGAGCGATTGCAACAGGTAAAAATTCGAAAACAGATGGTACAGATGCCATTGCAACAGGTCGTAATTCAAAAGCTCTTGCTAATAATGCGACCGCTATTGGTGCAGGTGCGACAGCAACGATTAATGCTGAAGGTAGTTTAGTTATTGGCCGTGGTGCAGTAGTTAATGCTACTGATGCGACGGTGGTTGGCCCTGTTGCACAAGCAAATGGTGCGAATGCGACAGCTGTAGGTCGTGGTGCGGCAGCGAATGGTACAGAATCAACCGCTTTAGGTCGTGGTGCAACGGCAAATGGTAACCAATCTATTGCATTAGGTCAGGGGGCTCAGGCAACGGTAGATAGTGGCGTAGCTTTAGGTGATGGTGCGGTGGCAAACCGTGCAGCACGTGATGGAAATAGTATCGTTATTAATACTAATGATCCCTCTAAAACAACAGGATTAAGCGATAATAATAATGGTGGAGACGCAAATACCGTTTATGCTCCTGTGCGTTTAGTGGATGCACCAGGAGCATTAGAGGCAATTAAAAATACCATTAAAGGCAACAAAGGTGCAGTTTCTGTAGGGGATGCCGGCAATACTCGTCAAATTATCAATGTTGCTGCGGGTAGTGCCGATTCTGATGCAGTGAACGTAGCTCAGTTAAAAGCCGTGGCGGGTAGTATTAAGAAATATTCTGTTACCTCACCAGATGGTTCGATCACCATTACTAACCCAGGTAAAACAGATGATCCTCAAAACTTCCAAATTAAAATGAACACCACAGCGGTTCAAGATGCGGCACAATGGTATGTAAAAGAGGGTACAGAAACCTCTGGTACAGCGGTAAGAGGCGGTAATACAGTAAGTTTTAATGACTCTCCTACTGTCGATGTTCAACATAACAATAAAAATTTTACCTTTAACGTAAAATCTGGTGATGTAACAACAAATACCAATACAGGGGCAATTACTGGCCCAACAGATGGTAATGTATTAGCTAAAGCGAAAAACGTGGCAGAAGCGATCCAACGGAGCGGTTGGGAGTTACAAGCAAATGGTACAAAAGTAGGCTTAGTTAACCCTGGTGATAAAGTCAATATTAAAGCGGGTACTGGTGTAACCATTACGCCAACAAATGAAAATGGTGGTGTTTCAACATTAACAATTAGTGCGGCACAACAAAACTATAGCTGGAAATTAAAAGAAGATTCTCAAACACCAGCTCAAGCACTTAATGTTACCAATAACACAGCGGTAAGTTTAAAAGGTGAGAATTACTTAAATATTACCAATAGAAACGGTGGTAACTTTGCGTTTAAAACCGTAACTGCAGATGTTGGTATGAACACTGCAACAGGTGCAACTAGCCAAGCAACAGCAACAGGTTTAACAACCAATAAAGCAGTCGCAGATGCGATTGCAAAATCTGGTTTCCAATTAAAAGAAAATGGCACACTTAGAAATGTAGTGAACCCAGGTGAAAGCTTAAACTTTAAACCAGGTCAAGGCACAACCGTTTCTGTGGGTACGAATGGCGATGTTCAAGTGAATGCGAACGTGGCAGGCATTACTGCGGGTAAAAACATCAGCACTACCACAGATGCAAATGGTAATGTGACTATTAATGCGAAAGATACCTCTGCTCATGTGAAAGCAGCGAATAATGCTGCAGTGAAAGTGGATAAAGCAACCACAACACGTACCGAAAATAATGCGGATATTACCGATTACACTGTTGATTTAACCGATCAAACCAAAACCAACATCACGCACGGCGTGAATGCGAACGAAACTGTAACGAATAAAGGTTTAACCTTTAACGGAAACACAGGCAGCACAGGGATTAAGAAACTGGGTTCAGAAGTGGATGTGAAAGGTAACACTTCAAACAATGTAATTACCACCACGGCAAATACAAACGGCATCACTGTAGATTATAACGGTACAGCAGCGGCTCAAGTTACCAGCTTAACCTATAAAGCGAATAATGCTAATGCGAAAAGTGTTACTCTTGCTAAAGGTTTAGATTTTACCAATGGCACACAAACGACCGCAGAAGTGGGTGATGATGGTGTGGTAAAATTCAATGTCAATACAACCGCTTTATCTAGCACAGCGACAAACGGCAGAATTACCGTGCCAACGGGTGATGGTTTAGTGACAGCGAAAGAGGTTGCGAACGCGATTAATGCGGCGAGCTGGAACTTAATCGTAGGTGGAGCAACGGTTCAAAACGTGAAAGCGGGCGACTTTGTGAACTTTGCGGATGGCAATGGCACGACAGTGACGTATAAAGACGGAGCGGTACGTGTGAACGCGAATGTGACAGATGTAGTGAGTGCGAATAGTAATGCAACGATTACGAGAGATCCGAATACAGGTATCGTGACGGTGAATGCGAAAGACACGAACACACAAGTAACCGTAGCGAATGCAACCAATAGCCCGATTACCATTGCGACAACGCAAAATGCGAACGGTACAAATCACTACACAGTGGACGTAAACGTAGATGACACAACCATTAAGAAAGAAAATGGCGTGTTAAAAGCGGTTATTCCGGCTGTGGAAAAAGTGGATTTAACGGTTAACAAAACAGGCGACAACGCAGGTAAAGTTGAAGCACCAACGACAGATGCAGACAAAGGCAAGTTAGTTACAGCAGAAAATGTAGCGAAAGCGATTAACGAAAGTTATTGGGTAGCTAAACGTGGCAATAGCGTAACAACCAATGAGGACGCTGGTGACGGGGATAGCAATGTTGCAGCGGGTAATAACGTGACTTTTGTTGCGGGTAAAAACATGGCGTTACAAAAAGCCGGCAACAAGTTTATCTATGCAACGAAAGATGATGTTTCATTCAACAATGTGACAGCGAACAACACCACAACCACGAACTTAACCGTGAATAAAGGCGGTAATGTGGATATGGGTGGAAACCAAGTTCACAATGTGAGCACGGGTACAGCACCGACAGATGCGGTAAATGTGAAACAACTTTACGACACAGTGTCAGGAAATGTATCGACAGAGTCCGTGATTAAGAAAGCGGGTGATGACAACATTGCAGAAGTGACGGTTGCGGATAATAAACAGTCTGGTGATAAGAACGCGAAATATGAAGTGTCGGTATCAAAAGCGAAAATCAAAGCTTTAGCGAATGAAACCGTGAAAGTAAACACTTCAACGGCAGCGAATAACCCGATTACGGTAACCCCGCATACGGAGAATGGTAACACGACTTACACCGTGAACTTTGATGGAACGAAAGCGGCATCAGAGATTCCATTAACGTACAAAGCGAATGATGGTGCAGGAAAAACCGTTAAATTATCAGAAGGCTTGAACTTCAAGAATGGTACGCAAACAACTGCGGAAGTGGGCGATAATGGTGTGGTGAAATTCAATGTCAATACAACCACGTTATCGAATACGACAGCGAACGGAAAAATTACGGTACCAGATGGCAACGGTTTAGTGACGGCGAAAGAGGTAGCGAACGCGATTAATGCAGCGAACTGGAAGCTGAACGTAAACGGAGACAATAAACAATCTGTGAGTGCAGGTGATATTGTGAACTTTGCGGATGGCAATGGCACGACAGTGACGTATAAAGACGGAGCGGTACGTGTGAACGCGAATGTGACAGACGTAGTAAGTGCGAATAGTAATGCAACGATTACGAGAGACCCGAATACAGGTATCGTGACGGTGAATGCGAAAGACACAAACACGCAAGCAAGCGTTAAAAACGGTTCAGGTATTACTGTAACGCCAAGCACAAATGCAAATGGAACAGCGAACTACACCGTAGCGGTGAACGTAGATGGTTCAACCATTACCGTAAATAATGACGGTAAACTTGTTGCGAATGTACCAGATACTTCGAAAGTGAGCTTGACCAATAACGCAGGTAAAGTGGGTGATGTGTCTGCAGAAGATGCGAATAAATTAGTTACAGGTGACAACCTTGCTAAGACAATCAATGCAACTTACTGGAAAGCGAGCCAAGGAACGCACGAAGAGACCACCTCGGAAGAAACAACAGGAGCTGTGTCATCAGAAATCAAACCAGGGGATGAGTTAACGTTCGTCTCAGGTAAGAATATGGCGTTGAAGAAAGACGGCAATAAGTTCGTTTATGCAACGAAAGATGATGTGACGTTCAATAACGTGACGACTAACAACTTAACCGTGAATGCAAAAGGCAATGTGGATATGGGAGGAAACCAAGTTCACAATGTAGCGAATGGTACGAAAGGTACAGATGCGGTTAACTTAGATCAGTTAAATGCAACAACTGCAATTGCAAATGCAGGTTGGGTAATTAAAGCAAATGGTACCAATGCCACAACGGTGAAACCGAATGCGACCGTTTCATTGAACAATACTGATGGCAACATCTTAATCACGAAGAACACGACAGATAATAACGTGACCTTCAACTTCAACCCGAATGCAACCTTTGGTGTGTCGGGTAAGGATGGTAAAGATGGCTCAATCGGCGTGAACGGTAAAGATGGTGCATCAGTTGTAATCAACGGTAAAGATGGCTCAATTGGCTTAACTGGACCGAAAGGTGCAGATGGCAAAGATGGTGTATCATTGACGTTGAAACCAGAGAAAGGTACAACGACAGTTAATGCGAAAGATGACGGTAAAGAAATCGAACGTATTAAGTACACTGCAAACGGTACAACCCGTGAAGTGGCGACTTTAGATGATGGCTTGAAGTTCAAAGGCGATTCTAAACAAGTGATCAACCGTACTTTAGGTTCACAAATGAACATTACAGGCGGTGCGGACGAAACGACATTGACAGATAACAATATCGGTGTGGTTTACGACAAAGCGACTGATGGCTTGAAAGTGAAACTAGCTAAAGATGTGAACTTAACCACGAACGGTAGTGTTGTTATTGGCAATACCACGTTAAATAACAACGGTTTTACGATTACCAATAAAGCAGATCCAAGCAAAACGGTAAGTTTGACGGATAAAGGCTTGAACAACGGTGGCAACACAATTATTAACGTTGCTCCAGGTGTGAATGGTACAGATGCGGTCAACTTAGATCAGTTAAATGCAACAACTGCAATTGCAAATGCAGGTTGGGTAATTAAAGCAAATGGTACTAACGCAACAACGGTGAAACCAAATGCGACAGTGTCGTTAAACAACACAGACGGTAATATCGTTATTACGAAGAACAAGACAGATAACAACGTGACCTTTAACTTCAACCCGAATGCGACATTTGGTGTGAAAGGTAAAGATGGTAAAGACGGTGTTGATGGTTCTATCGGTGTAAACGGTAAAGATGGTTCGTCTGTTGTTATCAACGGTAAAGATGGTTCAATCGGCTTAAATGGTAAAAACGGCTTAAGCATTAAAGGTGATCAAGGCCCTGCAGGTGTTGATGGCAAAGATGGTGAAACCAAAAACCGTATTGTTTATGAATATGCAGATCCAAAAGATCCAAATAAAACAATTCGTGAGAATGTAGCAACATTGAATGATGGTTTACGTTTTACTGGTAATAATGGTGTAGAAAATGCTCACAGATTGAATACCTTAGTGACTATTATTGGTGAAGGTGTAGATAAAGCAACATCTGCAAACTTTACTTCTGCATCAGGCAATATCAATGTGAAAGCAGATGGCAAAGGAACTTTAGAAGTCCAATTAGCAAAAAATCTGAAAAACATTGAGACTATCAGTAACGGTAATAGCACAATTACCTTAAACAAAGACGGTGGCACAACTATTTCAGGTGGTGATGTAAGCGTTGATGGTAATAAAGTGACTAACGTAAAAGATGGCGATGTAAGTGCTAACAGTAAAGATGCTGTAAACGGAAGCCAGTTGTATCACGTGATGACAAATGCAACAGCAGGTTGGAACTTAAGTGTTAATAACGGCAAAGACAAAGGCAATGTGAAGCCAGGTGCTCAAGTTGATTTAAACAACACTGATGGCAATATCATCATTAGCAAAAATGCGAATAACGTGACCTTTAACTTCAACCCGAATGCGACATTTGGCGTGAAAGGTAAAGATGGTAAAGACGGCGTTGATGGTTCTATCGGTGTGAACGGTAAAGATGGTTCATCAGTAGTACTTAACGGTAAGGACGGCTCAATTGGCTTAACTGGACCGAAAGGTGCGGACGGTAAAGATGGGGCGAGTGCGAACATGAGTGTTCAAAAAGGCACAACGACCGTGAATACCGACCGTGATGGTGGTAAAGAGGTTACTCGTATTGTTTATACCGACAAAGATAAAGATGGTAAAGACATTAAACGTGAAGTGGCGACTTTAGATGATGGCTTGAAATTCAAAGGTGACTCTGAGCAAGTGATTAACCGTACTTTAGGTTCACAAATGAACATCACAGGTGGTGCTGATTCAACTAAACTCACTGATAACAATATCGGTGTAGTTTATGATGAAGCAACTAACGGCTTGAAAGTAAAACTTTCTAAAGATGTGGACTTAGGTAAAGATGGCTCAATTACGATTGGTGGTACTCAAGTAACCAACAATGGTTTAACCATTAAAAATGGTCCAAGCGTAACTGAGAAAGGTGTAGATGCTGGTAATAAGAAAGTGACGAACGTTGCTGATGGCGACATTAACGAAACTAGTAAAGATGCCGTGAACGGTAGCCAGTTATATCAAGCGGTTAATAACATTAACAAAAATGTAAATGCTGCGAAGACAGAGCTTGAAGAAGGAGATAATGTGACAATTACCTCTCGTGTGGGTAATAATGGTCAGATTATCTACAAAGTAAGCTCAAGTCTGAAAGATAACTCTGCTCACGTTCAAGGTGGTTCTGATGCAGTATCTGTTACTAAAGCAGAAACAACACGTAAAGATGGCTTAACGACAGTGACAGATTACACCGTAGATCTTTCAAGCAAAACGAAAGATGATATTAAGAAAGGTGTTGATGCACACGATACTGTAACCAATAAAGGTTTAACCTTTAATGCGGATAAAGGTACAACGGGTGCGAAGAAACTGGGTAGCCAAGTGGCTGTAAATGGAGATAACAAAAATATCGAAACAGTGGCTGACACCAACGGTGTGAAAGTGAAACTGAAAGATGATATTAATGTGAACTCTGTGACAGCAAATACTTTCAAAGCTGGTGATACCATTGTGAATACGAAAGGTGTTCAAGTGGCAGCGAAAGATGACCGTGGTAATAATACCAATGTGGTGATCAATGAGAAAGGTATTAACGCAGGTAATACTCGTATTCAAAATGTTGCTGCTGGTCGAGCAGATACGGATGCCGTGAATGTAAGCCAATTAAAAGGTGCTGTAACACAAATTGGTAACCACATTAACAAGATGGATAAAAACTTACGTGCGGGTATTGCAGGTGCGATGGCAGCAGGTGGTTTATATCATGTGACCTTACCTGGTAAATCAATGATTGCAGCAGGTGCTGGTACTTATAAAGGCGAAAGTGCTGTTGCGGTAGGTTACTCTCGCTTGTCAGACAACGGTAAAGTGGGTATTAAATTCTCTGTGAATACGAATACTCGTGGCGACAGTGGTGCTGCAGCAAGTGTAGGTTACCAATGGTAATGTAGCTTGAGTTAGTTAAGAGAAAGGCTGAATCCTTCGGGGTTCAGCCTTTTTGTTGGTTTTGATATGAAGGTTTGAATGTGAAGCATCGGTAAAATTTTCTTAAAATCCCACCGCTTGTAGGTATAATACAAGCGGTATTTTTTTAGGGAAATTTGTTAATGTTACTTCTCACGCTTTATATCATCGGGATTACCGCAGAATCTATCACTGGTGCACTTGCTGCAGGGCGGGAAAAAATGGATATGTTTGGGATGATTATTATCTCATCGGTGACCGCAATTGGTGGTGGTTCTATTCGAGACATGTTACTTGGGCATTATCCGCTTGGTTGGGTAAAGCATCCTGAATATCTCGTGATTGTAGTTGCCGCTTCTATTTTTACGATGTTTATTGCACGATTTTTAGGTTATTTTCGTACGATTTTCTTGGTATTGGATGCACTCGGGTTAATCGTTTTTTCTATCATTGGGGCACAAGTTGCTTTAGATATGGGGCATGGTTTTGTGATTGCTTCAGCTGCGGCAGTGATTACAGGGGCTTTTGGCGGTGTGTTACGCGATTTGCTTTGCAACCGTATTCCACTTGTTTTCCGCAAAGAACTCTATGCCAGTATCTCTTTCCTCTCTTGCTGTATTTACGTTGGATTACAAGAACTTGGCTTTAATCACAACATTGTGGTCATTTCAACACTTGTATTGGGTTTTGGATTACGTCTGCTTGCTATTCGCTTTAAGCTAGGTTTGCCAATTTTTGAGTTTGATGAAGCACAATATTTAGGCAAAGGCGATTTGGTGGATAGATTGGCGAAGCGGAAGAAGTAAAGGAGAAGAAAAATGAGCGAAATACTTAATCGCTCTTGGGATAGCTTTTTCCTTTGCGAAAAAACTGTAAGTGATGATTTTACGGAAGAAAGAGAAATAGCATTTCAGCCAGAACGTGAAGAACTCTAATGTTCAAATATGCTCTCCGTCTTTATTACTGCCAAATCTCCCCTACCCCTCTTTGCTAAAGAGGGGCAAGATCTTAGCTAAATAAAATTTCAGAGCTCATACTTCGACATATTGATAAGCCAGATAATCTCACTTATACAAAGAAAAATTCCCCTCTTTAGCAAAGAGGGGTAGGGGAGATTTGGCAGAAGAGAAAACGGAGAAATTAGCGTTTAACATTCCCAATCAATGCACAAACCCCGCATCGACATTCGCATCGGGGTTGTGTTTGTCATAGTTTTCTTCTTTGGTTTTGCCTGTGTAAATCTCTTTATTCGTCTCGCCTTCAACAATAATATTCCCCTTCGCCCCTTTTTCGGCTCGGAAAATACTGTGATCAACAAAGGTGTATTTCCCTGGCACATTCATTTGCATTTCGACCATTGTCGTGCCGCCTGATGGAATCAGCGTGGTTTGCACGTGATGATTTTGTAGCGTGCCACCTTCGACATAAACCGTATCAAAGGTACGTCCGATTAAATGAAACGAAGAAATTTTATTCGGACCAGCGTTACCAACGAAAAATCGCACTTTGTCGCCCACTTTCGCTTTGAGAGCATTTTCATCAGTTAAAGCCCCCACTTTGCCGTTAAACACCACATAATCTGGCAATTCATATTCCGCTTTTGCCATATCAAACACTTTTAACTCTGGGTTTGCTCCGTCCTTAACGTAAAATTCGTTCTGCATAATGTAGAATTCTTTGTCCACTTTCGACAGCCCTTCTTTCGGTTCAACCAACATCAAGCCAAACATTCCCTTGCCGATGTGAATCCCAACGGGCATTGTGCCGCAATGATAGAGATAAAGCCCTGGTGCAGTTGCTCGAAAGGCAAAAGTGGTGCTTTTACCTGGTGCGGTTTGGCTGGCAAGTGCACCGCCTTCGGGAGCCGCTGCAGAATGGAAATCAAGCGAATGTGGCATTTTGCCGTTCACCGGGTTAGAAAGCTGAACTTCCACCATATCGCCCTCACGCACGCGGATAAATGGGGCGGGCGTTGTGCCGTTGAACGTCCAATATTTGAACTTCACACCGCTCTCAATTTCCATCACCTTTTCCAATGCTTCAAGTTTAACTACTACTTTTGCAGGCGTGGTGCGTTCAATCGGCTTCGGCACATTTGGGGCAAATGTGAGTTCTGCTTCAACGGTTGGTAATTGTGCCATTGGTACAACGGATTCGTTTACATTTTTCAGTTGATTTTCAACCGCTTGTACGCTATTTACTGCCATTATTGAGCCAAGCATTACTGCCAACATCGTTTTTTTCATCATATAATCCTTTCTATCTTCACTGGGTGATTTGCATTATAATAAGTCGAGAAAATAAGCGGTAGGATTTTAATCAAGAATTGCAAAGCTAAACCGATTTAGCTAAGATTATTACCAGATTTTTTAACTTTAAGAGAACAAATTATGAGCAAAATTTGGGTAACAGGCGATGCGGTTGTGGATTTAATTCCCGACGGCGAAAACCACTATTTAAAATGTGCAGGCGGTGCACCAGCGAACGTGGCAGTAGGCGTGGCACGTTTAGGCTGTGAAGCGGGCTTTATTGGTCGTGTGGGATTAGATCCGCTCGGCAAATTTATGCAAGAAACGTTAAATGCCGAAAAGGTTTCAACAGATCATATGATCTTAGACCCAAATCAACGTACTTCAACTGTGATCGTGGGCTTAGACAACGGTGAACGTAGTTTCACTTTTATGGTGAATCCAAGTGCTGACCAATTCTTAGAAGTGGGTGATTTACCGAATTTCCAAACAGGCGATTTTTTACACTGCTGTTCGATTGCGTTAATCAACGATCCATCTCGCTCAACCACCATTGAGGCGATTCGCCGTGTCAAACAAGCGGGCGGATTTTTCTCGTTCGATCCAAACTTACGCGATTCGCTTTGGGCGAGCCTTGAAGAGATGAAAACCGTGGTGAATGATGTGGTAGCAATGGCGGATATTTTAAAATTCTCTGAAGAAGAATTGACGCTGCTTACCAACACCACTACTTTGGACGAAGCGACTAAAGTGATTACGGCACAATATCCTGAAAAACTGATCATCATCACATTGGGTAAAGATGGTGCGATTTACCATTTCCACGGCAAGAGCCAAGTGGTAGCGGGCAAAGCATTAAAACCAGTCGATACCACAGGTGCAGGCGATGCGTTCGTGAGCGGTTTATTAGCAGGGCTTTCTGAAGTGGCAGATTGGAAAGATGAAGAGACGTTAGTGAACGTGATCCGCAAAGCCAATGCTTCGGGGGCATTAGCGACCACCGCAAAAGGTGCGATGGCAGCACTGCCGAATAAAGCACAGTTGGAAGCGTTTTTAGCAGCATAATTCATAGGGTGTGTGAGTTTTTGTAACTCACGCACCATTTTTTACCGCTTGAGTGCGTGACCTTCATTCACACACCCTACCAAATAATCCATTTTCGAGAAAAATCCTATGCACATCTTCAATAACGGTAAATATAAAAGCCTACACGCACAAGCCGAAGGCGAACTTAATGCAATTCGTGAAACCGTACTTTCAGACCACGATTTCTACCCGACTTACCACCTTGCACCCAAAACAGGCTTGTTTAATGATCCTAATGGCTTAATTTTTGATGGCGAGAAATATCACATTTTTGCCCAATGGTTTCCATACGATGCGATGCACGGAATGAAACATTGGGAGCATTTCATCACCCGAGATTTCCAAACTTTCGAAAAAGGCGATTTACTTATTCCAGACGAATTGTTCGAATCGCACGGTTGCTATTCGGGCGGGGCAATTTTATGGGAAGATAAGATTGTGGCGTTCTACACGGGCAATACTCGCCGTTCGTCTGATAATCAACGCGTACCGCACCAAAACATTGCGATTTTCGACAAAACGGGCAAATTATTAGAAAAACGCTGCATTATCGACCAAGTCCCAGCAGGCTACACCGAACACGTTCGCGATCCAAAACCGTTCATTACCGCAGAAGGTAAAATCCGCTTTGTACTCGGTGCACAGCGTGAAAATTTAACAGGCACTTGCTTAGTCTATGAAATGGATGATTTAAACAGTACGCCACGCTTGTTGGGCGAGTTAGCGGTGCAAGATTTCGACAACAGCCACGTTTTTATGTGGGAGTGTCCAGACTTGTTCCAGCTTGGCGGAAAAGACGTTTTCATTTGGTCACCGCAAGGTAAATTGCGTGAAGCGATGCAGTTTCAAAATAACTACCACGCCATTTACGCATTAGGCAAATTAGACGACAACGTTTTAAACGCAGAACACATTGAAGAACTTGATTACGGCTTTGATTTCTATGCACCGCAAACGGTGCAAAATTCTGACCGTATTCTGTTCGGCTGGGTGGGCTTGCCAGATTTGACTTACCCAACTGATAAATACAAATGGCATTCGACTCTTACCATGCCACGTCAAATTTCGGTGGAAAACGGTGTCATTAAACAACGCCCTATTGTGAAAACAGGCGAGTTACAAGCAGTCGAATTACAAGGCGAAATTACAAACTTAGATACCAGCTATTTGCAAATCAATGTGGAAAATCAACCGCTTGAATTAACGTTCTTTGGTAAATTGAAATTCAGCTATCAAAATGATATGGTAACGCTCGATCGTAGTGCAACCGAGCAGACGGATTTGATGAAACAGTTTGACGGTGTTCGCCACGTAAAAGTAGAAAAATTAGACAAGATTGAGATTTTCTTTGACCGTTCAATTGTCGAGATTTTCCTCAATAATGGCGAAAAAGTGATGACTTCCCGCTTCTTTATCACAAATCGCGAAAATATCGTGGCAAGCTCACGCCCTGTTTCGGCACAGGTTGCACAAGTACATGCACTTACATTTTAATGGATTAAAAAGGTTACATCGTGAAAACTGAGCAACAAAAACGGCTAACGCTTAACGACATCGCCTGCCTTGCGGGGGTGTCTAAAACTACCGCAAGTATTATTTTAAATAACCGCGGAGATGATTTTCGCATTAAAGCGGAAACCCGCCAAAAAGTACAGGCAGTTGCTCAGAAGTATGGTTATCGTGCTAATGCTTATGCTAAAGCGTTGCAGGCACGTAAAACCAATATGATTGGCTTGGTTATCCCTGATCTGACAAACTATGGCTTTGCTCAAACAGCAAAAACATTGGAGCGACTTTGTCGTGAAAATGGGCTTTATTTAGTGATTGCTTGCTCCGATGATAACCCAGCCCAAGAAAAAGTGGCGATTGAGCGATTGCTCGATCGTCAAGTCGATCTGTTAATTACCGCCCCAACGCATAAAATTGCTGATTATTATCAAGATATTCTGCAGCATACCCCACTGCTTTTGCTAGACCGTTATATTCCCCATTCTGGTATTTCCTCGATTACCAGTAACGATATTCCAAGCGTAATAACGTTGGTGGAAAATATTGTGCGGGCGTATCAACTTGATGAATTTTTCTACTTTGGCGGGCAACTCTCGCTTACACCAAGTGAAAATCGCTTGAAAGGCTTTCGCGAAGGTTTGGCACAATCGCATCTAACCGAACAAAGCGGTTGGATTTTGCATAAAGATTACCAACCTGAATCGGGATATCAAATGTTGGCGGAAACAGTGGAAAATCTTGGGCGTTTACCCAAGGCGATTTTTACCGCTTCTTACACTTTGCTGGAAGGCGTGATGCGTTATTTAACCGAACATAAATGTATGGATAAGTTGATGAGCCAAGAGCTACATTTAGCGACTTTTGACGATCATTATCTGCTAAATGCATTGCCGTTTCATATCCATTCGATTAAGCAAGATCACGATCGTATTGCTCAGCAAACCTTTAAGATATTAAAAGAGAAATTAAACCACCAAGAGAGCCAAAGTGCACAAGTAGATTGTGAGATTATTTGGCGTAGGTAATTCGATTTAAACTAAAAGGAAATCCTATGGCACATTTTTACGAATATTTAGAATTTAGTAGCGATGAAGATCGCGAAAACCAATTAGATGTTTATGTTGGCATTGAGCTTTCGCCTGAAACTGAGGCTAAAATTAAAGCGATGAATGTTTCAGGTGATTGGCTAGTAATGGCAGAACCTTACTGCCCTGATTGTGTGGAAGTGGTAGCATATTTCCAACGTATTACCAAACTCAATCCAAACATCAAAGTCAAATATGTTTCGCGTAAAGATAACAAAGAACGCAAACATTTCGACAGCGATGAACAACAACAAGCGGTGATTGCGGCACAAAAAATCCCAAGTATTTTTGATATTCGAAACGGCAAAACAGAGCTGGTTTTAAATGAATTTCCAGCATTTTTAAAAGCCAAAATGGAAGCAAATCCAGAACAATTTGATGAGCTAAAAGCGGATTTCCGAATGGGTAAATTCGGTAAAGAAGTGGAAGCAGAATTGGTTGAGATTTTGACGAAGTAAATGGCTTTTTCTGCCTAGAAATATTGTCACAACTGTGTTTCTCTAGAAAACACAGTTGGGGCGAGATAATCAGGTTAATTGTTTGATTATACAGCTATATATTACTGCATTTTTTCTTCAATCAGTTTTACCATCATCTTTATATGATCGCCTGTCGCATTGAGGGCTGGAATATAGCGGTAGCTTTCCCCGCCTGCATTGATGAAGTTTTCTTTATTCTCTTCGGCAATTTCTTCAAGCGTTTCCAAGCAATCGACTGAGAAGCCCGCACAAATTACTGCCACTTTTTTAATGCCTTGACTTGGAAAGCTTTCAAGCGTTTCATCAGTGTAAGGTTGCAACCACTCTTCATCACCAAAACGAGATTGGAAGGTTAGTCTCCATTGTTCAGATTTTAGGTTTAATTTTTGGGCAACCAATTCTGCAGTTTGTTGGCAGTGTTGCGGGTAGAAATCGCCTTCATCTGTGTAGCGTTTTGGAATGCCGTGGAAAGAGAAAAGCAGTAATTCATCTGGCTCAAGCGTAATGCTGTTCGCCAAGGCTTCGATATAAAGTGGGTCGTTGTGGTAGCTGTGAATAAACTCAAACGGTACAACACGGCGATGCTGTTTTAGGCTCTCTGCAAAGGCGTCCAATACCGAGGCAGTCGTGGTGCTGCTATATTGTGGGTAGAGCGGTAATACAATGATTTTTTCAACCGCTTGTTTAGTCAAATTTTCGACCGCTTGTGTCATACTTGGGTTGCCGTAGCTCATTCCAAGCTCTATAACGACATTTTTGCCTTTTGCATTGAAATAATTTTGCAGGGCTTTTTGTTGCTTGCGTGAAATAGCAAGCAGCGGTGAACCTTCAGCCGTCCAAATCGCTTGATAAAGTTTTGCCACTTTTGGTGATCTTTTTGGTAATACGAAGCAATTTAAGATCGTTTGCCATTTGAATTTAGGAAGGTCGATCACACGCGGATCGCTTAAGAATTGTTTTAAGTAACGTTTTACATCGGAAGTGGTGGGGGCATCTGGCGTACCAAGGTTTGCAAGTAACACACCGATTTTTTTATTTTCCATATTTTTCTCTTCTTTTTTCGTTATGAGCAAATAAAGTGTAGTTTGCTTGAATTTGTAGGGAATGACAAATAAAATTTGTGCAGATTTTAACATTTAACCGTGGTTTTCGCCTTGCCTTTTTGCTTGTTTACCGTTAAAATGACGACCTCTTTTTATAGTCTTGAATTGGCATTTTGCCAATAACTTTTTATTAGGTAGATAAATAATGAAACGTACATTCCAACCTTCTGTATTAAAACGTGCTCGTACACACGGTTTCCGTGCTCGTATGGCTACTAAAAATGGTCGTCAAGTTTTAGCACGTCGTCGTGCTAAAGGTCGCAAATCTTTATCTGCATAATTTGCAGTTAGAGCAGCTAATCACCCACAATTGTGAAAGTGAAGACGCTAACTTTTTCTCGGGAGCTACGTTTATTAGCTCCCGTTCAATTTAAAGCTGTGTTTGAAAATCCTTTTCGAGCCAGCACTCCTCAAATGACGCTTCTGGCTCGTTTAAATACGGCAGAAAATCCCCGTCTAGGCTTAACCGTTGCTAAAAAACATCTCAAACGTGCTCACGATCGCAATCGTATTAAACGTATTGTGCGGGAATCTTTTCGCTTAAAACAGCACGAACTACCAAATATGGATTTTGTTTTCGTAGCGAAAGGAGGGATTGGCAAGTTGGATAATGCCACGCTTTTTGAAACGTTGGAAAAATTATGGGCAAGACATATCCGCCTGAGCAAGAATCCACAACCTCAAACCAAACAATAGGCAAAGCCACAAGAGAACTCAACGAAAGAAGAGAACAAATCAGCCTAGCATCCAAAATCTTGCTACTACCGATTTATTTCTATCGTTATTTTATTAGCCCTTTAATTGGTCCCCGATGCCGATTTTATCCAAGCTGTTCCACTTATGCTGTTGAAGCAATTAAAATTCACGGAGCAATCAAAGGGGGATATTTAGCCTTCAAACGTATTTTGCGTTGTAATCCATTAAATGAAGGTGGAGAAGATCCTGTGCCAGCGAAAGCGTGTTGCAAACAATGTGAAAAAAATCATTAATTTTTCAAAATTTAGTGAACTTTCTTTTTCCCGACAAGTCTATTATTACGACCACTATTTATAGTCGTTATAAAGTTTTATTCATTATGTAGACCTCTCAAAATGGCTAGCAAACGAATTGCTAGCTATTTTTTTATCTTTATTTCCTGCCAAAAATTTTATGCCCTACCGCTGCCATCATTGCACCGAGCACTACGACAATTGCCCCCATATAACTTATCCAGTTCATCTCTAGGCTGGAAAAAGTTTCTGGAAAAATCATGTGTCCTAAAATCGAAAACAGCATCGTGAAAATCGGAATCATCGTGGTAACTACGCTGACTTTCGAGGTGTCCCACAAACTCAACGCCTCCCCATAAGAGCCGTAGGCAATCAACGTGTTCAAACAACAATAGATAAAACAACCCCATACAAAAGGCGTGCTGATCTCGCCAATTTGGGTTGGGCTGGCAAATGGGCTCAACGCAATGCCACAGCTGAGGTAAATTATCATTAAGATTTGTTGCGAATTAAACCGCTTTAGCAATAACTTTTGGGCAATGCCATAACAGACCCAAATCAAGCTGCCTGCTGTACTTAAAATCAAGCCAAGTGCATAAGCATTAAGTTGCAGAAGTTCGCCGAATTTGTCGTTAAAAAATGCGATTAAGCCGATAATAAGCAGTAAAAAGCCGACTTTTTGCGAAAGATTAAATGGTTCTTTAAACAAAACAACACCTAAGAAAATCATCAAGAAAGGCGAAAATTGCCATAAAACTTGAGTGGTTGTGGGCGAAATATAATGTAATCCTTCTGCGACCAAAAAGAAATTGCCTGATAAGCCAAGTGTGCCGAGCAACATTAAACCGAAATGTTTAGCATTACAAACGGTCAACTTTGGCAATTTTTTTGCAAAACCAAGCACAAGAAACAGCCCAATGCCTGCCACCCAAAATCTTGCCCAAACAAGGGTTTGAGCATCAAGCGAAACCAATACTTGTTGTGCCGCAATTGGCAGCGTACCCCACATCATCGTGGCAAGTAGTGCCAAACAAAAACCTAAGCCTGCATTTTTCTTCATTTTTTTACTCTTTTTCTATGTAATAATTTATGTCCTACGGCAGAGAATAACGCCCCAAAAACTACTAAACAAGCCCCTAAAACGGTTAACAAGGAGAGATCTGGCAGTATAAAACTTTCGGGTTTCCAGAAATACGCCATTTCTGAAAAAATCATCGTAGCAATGGGGATTAACGGCATCATAATGCTCACTTTTGAAACATCCCAGCGGTTGAGTGCTTCAGCATAGGAACCGTAGGCAATGATGGTATTCAAACAGCAATAGACTAAACAGATTACAGCAAATCCGCTTAAATTGACCGCTTGTGAGAAATCAGCGAGTGGCGTGAACACAAGACTACAGCCGATATAAATCATAAAGAGGATTTGTACCGAATTGAAACGTTTTAATAAGATTCTCTGCGAAAGCCCGTAGCCGATCCAGATAAAGCTGGCTAATGCCCCGCATAAGATTCCAAATGCGTAGCCATTCATTTGCGAAAAATCTGCCAAGCGATTATGGAAGAAGAGGATTAAGCCGATAATTACCACGATAAATCCTAGTTTTTGATTTAATCGGATAGTTTCTTTGAACAAAAATGCACCGCATAAAATCATGGCAAAGGAAGAAAGTGGGCTGATAACTTGGCTTGCGGTGGCTGGAATATAGCGTAATGCCACGTTAAATAAGAAAAAATTGCCTGAAAGCCCTAAGATCCCAATGATTAAAAGAGTTAGATCTTTGCGTGTTAAAGCGGTCACCTTTGGCAATTTTTTTGCAAAGAAGAGCATAAAAAATACGCCAATCATCGCAACAATAAAACGAAACCAAACGATAGTTTGGGCGTTCATCTCTTTTAAGATAGGCTGTAGAGCTATTGGCAGCGTTCCCCACATCAATACTGCAAGGAGAGCAAAGAGGAAACCTGCGAGGGGTTGTTGTTTTTGCATAGGATTATTATAGATTTTAGGTATAAAAAAACCTCACATTTGTGAGGTTTTCTTGAAATTTTGCTTTACATTACTCAGCAATGATACTTACGTATTGACGGTTTTTGTCGCCTTTTCTTTCGAATTTAACTTTACCATCTGCAGTTGCGAATAAAGTGTGGTCTTTACCCATACCTACGTTTGTACCTGCGTGGAATTTAGTACCACGTTGACGAACGATGATGCTACCTGCTAATACAGATTCGCCACCGAAACGTTTAACACCAAGGCGTTTAGCTTCAGAATCACGACCGTTACGAGTTGAACCACCAGCTTTTTTAGTTGCCATCTACTTGATCTCCTCTGAAATTATGCTTGAATCCCAGTGATTTTCACTTCTGTGAACCACTGACGATGACCTTGTTGTTTACGGCTGTGTTTACGACGACGGAATTTAACGATTTTAACTTTCTCGCCACGACCGTGTGCTACTACTTCAGCCACTACTTTTGAACCAGCTACTACTGGTGTACCAATTTTAACATCTTCGCCATTAACGACCATTAACACTGAGTCGAATTCAACTTTCTCACCAGTTGCAATTTCAAGTTTTTCTAAACGAACCACTTGACCTTCACTCACTCGGTGTTGTTTGCCGCCACTTTGGAAAACTGCGTACATATTTACTCCGCTAATTTGTGCCTTTTACGCTCTGCGAGAGACACTTTTAAATTCATATAAAATAGGGTTGCAATTCTACGCAAAAAGAAAACAAAGAGCAAGAACGAATTTTAGAAAATTTGAAAAAATCTTGTTTCCCTTATTAGCCAATTTCTTGCTAAAACCGCTTTTTTAACGATTGCTTTATTCGATTTCTAACAAAATTTTGCAGCTAATAGAAAGTGCGGTAAAATCAATCTAATTTTTAGCTTTTAGATAAGAAAAGATGACTCAAAAACTTACCCTCGATCAAATTCAAGCTTTGGCAGCCAATGATATGCAATTGGTAAATGCTGAAATTTTAGCTCAACTGAACTCGGAAGTGCCGCTAATTAATCAGCTCGGCTTTTACATTATTAGTGGTGGTGGCAAACGCATTCGCCCGTTAATTACCGTGCTTGCCGCACGTGCGTTAGGCTACCAAGGCAGCAAGCAAATTACGACTGCCGCATTTATTGAATTTGTGCATACTGCCACCCTTTTACACGATGATGTTGTGGATGAGTCCGATATGCGTCGCGGTCGTGAAACCGCCAATGCCGCTTTCGGTAATGCGGCAAGTGTGCTGGTTGGCGATTACATTTATACCCGTTCTTTCCAGATGATGACCTCGGTGGATTCGCTTGAAGTGCTTAAAGTAATGTCGGCAGCCACAAACGCATTAGCAGAAGGTGAAGTGCAACAATTGATGAACGTCAATGACCCAAACACGACCGAAGAGAGCTATATGCGTGTGATTTACAATAAAACCGCTCGCTTGTTTGAAGCTGCGACTCAATGTGTGGCGATCGTAGCTAATGCAGGCGAAGAAATTGAAACCGCACTCAAAAATTATGGATGCTACTTAGGCACAGCATTCCAGTTAGTGGATGATATTCTTGACTATTCTGCCAATGCCCAAGCTCTCGGCAAAAACGTGGGAGACGACTATGTGGAAGGTAAACCAACGATGCCACTTTTACACGCAATGCACCACGGTAATGAAGAGCAAGCTAATTTGATCCGCCAAGCGATTGAAAATGGCGGTAATCGCGAAGATATCGATCAAGTACTCTCTATTATGGCTGAGCATAAATCGCTCGATTACACGATGGAAAAAGCCAAAGCCGAAGCCCAAAAAGCGGTGGATGCATTAGCGGTTTTACCTGAAAGCGAATATAAACAAGCGTTGATTTCATTGGCGTGGTTGTCGGTGGATCGAGCTTATTAGTTTAGTTACATTTCTCTGACTTCCCTCCCTCCGTTTACGGAGGGAGGTGCCGAAGGCGGAGGGAGGGGAAAACAAGCGGTTAAAACTCGCTGACTTTTTGCAACTTCGTTGCAATCCCTCCCCCAGTTGCTTCGCAACAGCCCCCTCCGTAAACGGAGAGGGCGAAAATAATCTTAAAGATTTTTAAATAATGACAGAACAAACATTCCAGCCTCAAGAACACAAAGAGGCATTACAACAAAAACGTAAACTTACCCGCAAAGGCAAAGATCCAAACGCCCCTTTTGTGCGTCCAAAATTGGAATTACCAAACGGACATAATAAACTTCTGCTTCACTCTTGCTGTGCACCTTGTTCGGGCGAAGTGATGGAAGCGATCCTTGCCTCTGGGATAGAATTTACGATCTATTTTTATAACCCAAACATCCATCCGCTCAAAGAATATATGATCCGCAAAGAGGAAAATATTCGCTTTGCCGAAAAACACAATATTCCCTTTATTGATGTAGATGACGACTACGAAAACGATCGCAAAGAGTGGTTCAGAAAAGCGGAAGGGATGGAATGGGAGCCAGAACGTGGTATTCGCTGCACAATGTGCTTTGATATGCGTTTTGAAAAAGCGGCACAATACGCTCACGAGAACGGTTTTCCAGTATTTACCAGCTGTTTAGGCATCTCACGCTGGAAAGATATGAACCAAATCAACGATTGCGGACATCGTGCGGCTTCGCATTATGATGATGTGGTTTATTGGGATTATAACTGGCGTAAAGGCGGTGGCTCACAACGTATGATTGAAATCAGCAAACGCGAACGTTTCTATCAACAAGAGTATTGCGGCTGCGTTTACTCTTTGCGCGACTCTAACAAATGGCGTTTAGAAACAGGTCGAAACCGTATTGAAATCGGCAAACTTTACTACTCACCTGATTAAATCTGCTCCGATGAGTCAAATTTCTCAAAACTGATACACTATTTCTATTTTCAAGCGGTTGAATTTCGCAAAACTTTTGCCAAATCTCACCGCTTCCATTTTACAAGAGGAACAACAATGTCTAATTTTGCAATGGTATTCCCAGGTCAAGGCTCGCAAGCGGTTGGAATGCTTGCTGACCTTTCATTACAATATCCAATCGTGGAAGAAACCTTCAAACAAGCAAGCGATGTGCTTGGCTATGATTTATGGGATTTAGTTCAAAACGGCACAGCCGAAGATCTTGGTCAAACGCAACGTACACAACCTGCGTTATTAGCTTCTTCTGTAGCACTTTTCCGTATTTGGCAGCAAAAATTCCCTGAAGCAAAACCGTCTGTGATGGCGGGTCATAGCTTGGGCGAATACTCTGCGTTAGTGTGTGCAGGCGTGTTAGATTTCCAAGATGCAATCAAATTAGTTGAACTACGTGGCAACGCAATGCAACAAGCCGTGCCAGCAGGCACTGGTGCAATGTTTGCGATTATTGGCTTAGATAATGAAGCAATCATCAAAGCGTGCGAACAAGCAGCTAGCGAAACAGGTGAGATTGTTTCAGCAGTGAACTTCAATTCGCCTGGTCAAGTGGTGATTGCTGGTACGAAAACTGCCGCAATGCGTGCAGGCGAATTATGTAAAGAAGCAGGGGCAAAACGTGCATTGCCATTAGCAGTGAGCGTGCCTTCGCACTGTGCGTTAATGAAACCAGCGGCAGACAAATTAGCAGAAGCATTGCAAAACATCACGCTAAATCAACCGCTTGTGCCTGTTATCAACAACGTTGATGTGGCAACGGAAACTGATGCAGAGAAAATCCGCGATGCGTTAGTCCGCCAGCTTTACAGTCCAGTACGCTGGACAGAAACCGTTGAAAAAATGGCAAAAGATGGTGTAACCACTTTATACGAAATCGGTCCAGGTAAAGTGTTAACAGGCTTAACCAGCCGTATCGTCAAAGAGCTTTCAGCAAAAGCGGTGAATGATGTGGCGTCGTTTGAGGCTGTAGAAGCATAATTGTAGGGTGGGTTTTAGCCCACTATTGAAAATTTAGAACCATTTTGGTGGGCTGAAGCCCATCCTACGAATAAAGGAAAACACAATGCAAGGCAAAATCGCATTAGTCACAGGGGCAACCCGTGGAATTGGGCGAGCAATCGCAGAAGAATTAAGTGCAAAAGGTGTATTTGTGATCGGCACGGCAACTTCAGAAAAAGGCGCGGAAGCTATTTCAGCTTACTTAGGTGAGAAAGGCAAAGGCTTAGTCTTAAACGTAACTGAGCCAGAATCTATTGATGCCGTACTTGCACAAATCAAAGCGGAAGTGGGCGATATCGACATTCTGGTAAACAACGCAGGCATTACCCGAGACGGTTTGTTAATGCGTATGAAAGATCAAGATTGGTTCGACATCATTCAAACTAATCTTACCTCTGTTTACCGCTTATCGAAAGCCGTGCTTCGCCCAATGATGAAAAAAGGCGGACGCATTATTACTATCGGCTCGGTAGTTGGCTCAATGGGTAACCCAGGTCAAACCAACTATTGTGCAGCGAAGGCAGGCTTAATCGGCTTCTCAAAATCGTTGGCGAAAGAAGTGGCTTCACGTGGTATTACCGTGAACGTGGTTGCGCCAGGTTTTATCGCAACTGATATGACAGACGAGCTTAACGAAGCACAAAAAGAAGCGATCTTAAGTCAAATCCCAGCAGGTGAATTAGGTACGGCACAAGATATCGCCAAAGCGGTGGCATTCTTAGCCTCTGATGATGCCCGCTACATCAACGGCGAAACCCTCCACGTGAATGGTGGTTTATATATGAACTAATCGCTAAAAGCGGTTTAATTTCTACCGAATTTTGCTATTATTGCCCTCAATAATAGCAAAATTCGGTTTTTTTGCTTTTATTCCCTGTTATTTTTTACTTTTTATTTGTGTGTGTAATTATGACTAAAAATACATTTGTTGTTGGCTTTATGCTCTTTGCCATCTTTTTCGGAGCTGGCAATCTTATTTTCCCACCTAAGCTTGGCTTTGAGAGTGGAGAACATTTCTTTCCGTCTATTTTGGGCTTTATCACTACGGGGGTAGGCTTACCTTTACTCGGGATTATTGTCAGTGCCTTTTACGAAGGTGGCTACAAAGCAGCACTAAACCGCATCCATCCTTGGTTCTCGCTAATTTTCTTGGCGGCAATTTATCTTTCTATTGGTCCATTCTTTGCTGGTCCCCGTACAGGTGCGACAGCTTATGAAATGGCGGTTGTGCCATTTTTAGGCGAAGATGTGGGCAATTTACCGCTGTTTATCTTCACGTTTATTTATTTTGCGATCACAATGTGGTTAAGCCTAAACCCATCAAAAATGGTAGATCGCGTGGGAGCAATTTTAACACCAGCGTTGATTTTAACCATTATCGCTTTGGTTATTCGTGCCTTTTTCTTATTCGATCAACCCCCTGTGGCGGTAACCGTACAAGAAGAGTCCTGGGTGTTTAAGGGGGTAATTGAAGGCTACTTCACAATGGATGCGCTGGCTTCATTAGCATTCTCGGTGATTGTATTAAATGCGATTAAAGCCAAAGGTGTTAGCCCATCAGCATTGATTAAACAGACCGTCTTTGCTGGTATTATTGCAGCGGTTGCATTAGGATTTATCTACTTTTCTATTGGTTGGATTGGCAACCACGCACAACTGAACCCAGAAACTTTGACCGCGCTTGCAGAACGCAAACAAGACCTCGGTACTTATATCCTCAATAACGCAGCCCAACAAGCCTTTGGCGAATACGGACGAATGGTGTTAGGGGTTATCGTTTCACTTGCGTGCTTAACCACTGCGGTGGGGTTATGTACCTCAGTCGGTGAATACTTCAGCGAAGTTTTCCCGAAAATTAGCTACCGTACTTACGTGATTCTGTTCTGTGTGATCAGCTTTGCCATTGCAAACCTTGGTTTAAAAGCGGTAATCGAAAAATCCGTACCGATGCTGTTAATCCTCTATCCAATTGCGATGACAGTGATCTTAGTGCTTGGTATTAACGCCTTACACCGCATCCCATTATTAGGGCAACGTTTAGCGTTGGGATTTGTGACTATCATCTCGATTTTATCCGTTATCGGCACAGGCTTTACCGACAACCTACCTTTCAAATCTTACTCTATGGAATGGCTACCGTTTGCGGTTATTGGTTTGATTGTTGGTTATATCGGGCACTATTTGATTAAGAAAAAACATTAATCTTAGTATTACTAGCGGTAGTATTTGCAGCAAATCTTGCAATTTCTACCGCTTATTTTATAAGAAAATATGAGGAAATTTATGCCAGAACTTCCTGAAGTTGAAACAAGCCTACGAGGTGTTGAGCCTTATTTACAAGGGCAAACCATCAAGCAGATCATTGCCCGAACGCCTAAATTACGCTGGGCGATTCCTGCAGAGCTTTCTCAAATGCAAGGGGCGAAAATTCTCTCACTTTCTCGTCGTGCCAAATATCTGATTTTGCATACCGACAAGGGGGATATTATCGTGCATCTTGGTATGTCTGGCTCGCTAGGTATTTTAAAGGCGAGTGACAATTTGCCCGCAGGCAAGCATGACCACGTGGATTTACTCACCGAATCCGGCGTGATTTTACGCTACAACGATCCGCGTAAATTCGGTTGTTGGCTTTGGGCAGAGAAGGCAGAGGAACACGAACTTTTGAAAAAGCTTGGCCCTGAACCGTTATCTGATGCGTTCACAAGCGGTTATTTATTCGAGAAAGGTCGCAAGAAAACCGTGGCAATAAAAAACTTTATTATGAACAATGAAGTGGTAGTTGGTGTGGGCAACATTTACGCTTGTGAGTCGCTTTTTATGGCGGGTATTCATCCTGAGCTTTCCGCCCAGAATCTCACGCAGAAACAGTGTGAACGCTTGGTTAAGGTTATTAAAGAAGTACTCACTAAATCGATCATTCAAGGCGGCACCACGCTCAAGGATTTTATTCAACCCGATGGTAAGCCTGGTTATTTTGCTCAAGTGCTACAGGTTTATGGGCGTAAAGGTGAAGAATGCCATGATTGCGGTGCGATTATTGAAACGAAAGTAGTTGGGCAACGCAATACCTATTTCTGCCCGAAATGTCAGAAGCTACCAAGATAAAAGCAAAGGGGATTGAATATTCAATCCCCTCTCTATTAACTACACAAACCAACCCGTTGTGGTGACGGATTTCTCATCCATCAATTTGACGAAGCCGTAAATCACACGGAAAAGATACCAAATTCCCACTGCAAAAAGCACCAAAATGCCAATGCCGATAAAGCTAAGGATAAATCCTATCACCGTACCCGCGACTGAGCCCCAGAAGGTTCGAATCAGAAAGGTAAGATGGTTATGGTAAAGTGAATTTGGCAACATATCTTGTCGTTTGATATAAGCCAAAATCACGCCTGCAATAGCGGGTAAGCCACCGAAAATCACACCTAATCCAAATAGCACATACACAACAATCATAATAGTACGTTGATTTGGGTCGTGCGGGGGTTGCAATAATGGTTCGTTCATCATCATTCCTATTTGTAAAAAAATCTGATTATTTGACCGCTTGGCTCTTAGATGGTTGCCCGAATCGATTCCCAATCAAGAATGCAATCAAGCCTAAAACCAGTGATGGCACAATGGCGTGGAAGCCGAAAATGCTGATTTTAAAGCTGGCGATAATGACATAGCTGATTAAGCCCACGAGCATTGAGCTGATTGCACCTGTCGCATTCGATTTATCCCAATAAAGCCCGAGCACGATGACCCATAAGAAGGTTGCCTCTAAACCGCCGAGCGAGAGTAAGTTCAGCCAAATTAGCATATCGGGTGGATTAAGAGCGGCAAACACGAGCAAGAAAGTAAAGGTAAGCGTGGTGAGCGTTGAGAACAGTTTGAGTTTACTCTCGTTATGCACCGCACTTGGTTTTACCGCAAGGTATAAATCTTTAATCAATGTTGAGGAAGATTGAATAAGTAGCGAGTCGATGGAAGACATAATGGCTGCCATCGGTGCGGCTAAGAAAATTCCCGCAACTAGTGGTGGAAGCACTTGCACCATCAGCGTTGGAATCACTTGATCAGGAATTTTTAGATCGGGCACCACGGCACGTCCAATCACGCCTGTGAGGTGCATTCCCAGCACAAGAATCGAGACCACGAGTGTGCCGATGACCAAAGCACGATGAAGTGATTGACTATCTTTATACGCCATACTGCGCACTGCTAGCTGCGGTAAGCCAATCAATCCAAAGCAGACCAACACCCAAAATGAAGTCATAAAAGTGAAGTCGAGCGGACGCTCATCAATGCCATACGGGGCAAGCAACTGCGGGTTGATGTTGTTTAAGGTTTCCATCGCATTTTCTAGTCCGTTTGCGGCATAAATCACACCACCTAGCAAGAATAGCGTGCCAATAAGCATTACCAAGCCTTGCACAGTATCGGTCATTACCACAGCACGGAAGCCTCCGATGAAGGTATAAATACCCACGGTAACCGCAAAAATAATCACTGCCAGTTTGTAGTCCATTCCGAGTGTGGTTTCAAGAAGACGCCCCGCTCCGATAAATTGTACCGTCATCATCGCAAAGAAAGAGAGCAATAATGCAAGGCTTGCAATCCAAACCACAAAACGGTTTTGGTAGCGAGCAAGTAATAAATCATTGATGGTTACGGCTTTATGTTTACGTGCGAAAATTGCGAATTTTTTGCCGAGTACGCCCAAAGCAAGCAACACCGCAGGCACTTGAATCATCGCGAGTAACACCCAGCCTAGCCCGTATTTGTAAGCTGCGCCAGGTCCGCCGATAAACGAACTTGCACCAAGATAGGTGGCTGCGGTAGTCATTGCCAATACAAAGCCAGACATTGAGCGGCTACCGACATAATATTCAGATAGGAAACTGCTGCCCTTACGTTGTCGGTAAGCATAATATGCCACGCCAAATACAAACAAAAGATAGGCAATCAGTGGGATAACCATTTCCATATTCATCGCTTATTCCTCCACGTTGCCGTCTAAGTCGATATTTTGATACACCTTTTTCACCACGATGTACACCAACAGGGTAAACAGAAGCGGTAGAAAAACGCAAGAAAGTTCGAACCAAATCGGTAAACCTAGAATGCCTAATTTCACAGGGAAAAAGTAGGCTAAGATAATCCAGCCGAACATATAGAGTACGGTTAAGCCCAAAGCCCATTGAGCCTCTCTCGTCAGTTGTTTTGTTTGCATAAAAACTCCTTTTGTGCTTTTGTCATAGTGATAAAAAACCCCACAAACGTGGGACTTGATTAGTATTGCCAATTCTCAGGATCAATGCCAAGCTCACGCATTTTTTCTTTTGCCTGCTCTGGAATCTCATCGCTGCGTTCTTTCATTAAATCCTCATCGGTTGGCAAAGGCTGCCCTGTGAACGCATGTAAAAAGGCTTCACAAAGTAGTTCGCTATTAGTGGCGTGACGCAAATTTTTAATCTGACGGCGCGTACGCTCATTGGTTAGTATTTCCAATACCTTAATTGGAATTGATACAGTGATCTTCTTCACTTGTTCACTTTTTTTGCCATGTTCTGCATAAGGGCTAATGTATTCGCCACGCCAATCTTTCATATATTTTCCCCGCTAAAAATGGCGTTATTGTAATCAAATCTGAACTATATCGCAATCTAGACGTCTAGATTTCTATTGTGATTTTATGCAGAAAGCTGTTGGTCTTTTAGGCGTCGAACAAGTACAATAACCGTATTGAATTTAACAAGGAAATATTATGAAATTAAAAGCAACTGCATTGGTAACTGCAAGCCTATTATTGACCGCTTGTTCATCTGCCATCGATCCGAACACGGGCGAACGTAAAGATTCACTCGAAGGGTTTAACCGTGCGATGTGGAATATAAATTACAACTATCTTGATCCTTATGTGGTTAAACCAGTGGCAAAAGGTTGGCGTGACTACGTGCCAAGCCCTGTTAAAACAGGTTTAGTGAATGTAGCGAATAACTTGGATGAGCCCGCAAGTTTCGTGAATCGTTTACTTGAAGGTGAAGTGAAAAAAGCGATGATTCACTTCAACCGTTTCTGGATTAACTCCGTATTCGGTATTGGCGGTTTAATCGACTGGGCAAGCAAAACACCAGACTTAAAACTTGATAACGGCAACCGTGAATTTGGCGAAACGCTTGGGCACTATGGCGTGGGCACAGGGGCATATATCATGGTACCTGGCTATGGACCAACCACCCCACGACAAGCGGTCGGAAAAGTAGTAGATTCTGCATATCCTGTGCTTTCACTTTTAACTACCCCTTGGAGTATTGCAAAATTTAGCGTTCAAGGCATTAATACCCGTGCTAACTTACTTGACCAAGATGCGTTAATCAAACAATCGCTCGACCCTTATGTAACTTTCCGTGAAGCTTATTTCCAAAACTTGGAATTTAAAGTAAACAACGGTAAAGCAAGTGAAGAGAAAGAGACGTTATCGAAAGATGAGTTGAAGGGGATTGATTAGTGAAGTTCATAGTAGATGAGGAATTTCTGCATAAAATGGATTTTACGTTTATCTACTATGATATTTTTGTGGTGTTATGTAGAAACTGCACAATTAAACCATTAGCTTGATTTTCTTGTAGCAACAGTGTTGACCTAAAAACACTGTTGCTATGCTAAGGGAAATGCCATTGATATGATATTTATGTAAAACTGTATTTTTAAATCTTTTATTTTTTAAATCCTTTCCCATCATTCCATGAAATTGTATATTCTAACGGTAAGCGAACGCTTGGAATAGGTGTGGTGGTGGCTTTTCCGATGGCGAGTAGCATTAACGGTGCATAACGCTTGCTATCCACGTCTAAGACGTTCATCACTGCTTTACGGTCAAAAATGCCAATGGCGTGAGTGTCGTATCCTCTATCTTTGGCAACTAACATCAATTGCATTGTGGCAAGGCTGGTATCGATAAGTACTTGATCGCGAATTTCTTCCGCATTTGATTTTTCATATAAGCCTAACAAGAAGTTGTATGAATTCTCGCGAAATTGTGGCATTAAACAACCTTTTTCTACCGAATAATCCAAAAGATCACCTAATACCTTTTGATATTCTAAATCGGCTAAGACTAAAATGACCACAGAGGCACTCTCACACGGCGGAGCATTATGTCCCACCAAACCGAGTAGCTGTTTTTTCTTTTCCGTTTCATCGATCACCACATAGCGCCAAGGCTGTAAGTTAGCTTTTGAAGGGGCGAGCTGTGCAAGTGTGAACATGTCAGCCATTTCTTCACGGCTAATTTTCACATTCGGATTGAACATTTTGATGGTTTTGCGGGTTTCAATAACTTTGGTCAGATCCATTTTTCTCTCCTCAAGCAGTTGATTTTTCGTAGGATATTGCAAGTAGTATATGCTTCTCAAATCTGTGCAGAAATACCCAAGTATAGGCAGAAATTTATTCTGCCCAAGCTTCCATCGTTAATTTTTTTCCAAAATGGCTTTCGATAAGGCGTTCCGTAATGGCATGCTGTGGACGTAACAATACTTCTTTGGTTGTGCCATATTCTAAAATTTCGCCTTCGTGCATAACGAGTAATTTGTCGCTGATGTGTTTGATCAAGCCGAGATGCTGCCCAATGTAGATAAATGAAAGAGCAAGGCGCTGTTGAAGCTCAAGCATTAAATTGATCATCTGAGTCTTAACAGAGAAATCGAGCGTGCTAGAAGTGTCATCAATAATCAGGATTTCTGGCTCTAAAATAAGCGCTCGTGCAAGAGCAACGAGTTGTTTTTGGCTGTTCGATGCTAAAGAAATCGGTGTCAATACGTGATCTTTATAAAGCCCAACTAATTTGAGCGTTTGGAAAATGCGTTCATTACGGGCTTCTTCAGATAGCTGAGTTGCCATTCGAAGTGGTGCATCTAAAATCTGCCCGATATTATGGTTAGGATCAAAAGCATCATTTGGATCTTGGAATACCATTCGGATATGTTTGGCTCGGAAAGCGTAGTCACCAAATGCAAGCGGTTTATTTCTAAATAACATTTGCCCAGAAGTAGGTTCAACTTGCCCAATGATCATTTTGGCAAGTGTGGATTTTCCTGAGCCATTTTCACCGATAATCGCTAACGTTTCACGGCGGTTGAGGGTGAAAGAGACATCTTTCACTGCATAAAAATCGTGCTTGTGAAAAATGCTGCTACGTTCAATAAAGCGTTTACTAAGGTGTTGGATCTCTAAAAGTGCCATACTCGTAGGGTAGAATTTATTCCACCATTTAATAATTAATTACAGATTTTTGATAGAAAAAGACCGCTTTTGCAAGCGGTCTAAAGTTGCGACAAGTTTACAAATTATAATACGTTTACGCAGTTTAAGTCTTCGAAAGATTGCTCTAAGCGTTTAGACATAGATTCTTCCATTTTACGTAACCAAACGCGTGGGTCGTAGTATTTTTTGTTTGGTGAATCAGGGCCTTCTGGGTTACCTAATTGACCTTGTAAGTATGCTTCGTTCGCTTTGTAGAAGTTTAAAATACCGTTCCAAGATGCCCATTGGGTATCCGTGTCGATGTTCATTTTGATTGCACCGTAGCTGATTGCTTCACGGATTTCTTCGCGAGATGAACCTGAACCACCGTGGAATACGAAGTTGATTGATTTTGCAGGTAAGTTACGTTCTTTAGAAACGAACTCTTGTGAAGCACCTAAAATAGATGGTTTTAATTTCACATTACCTGGTTTATAAACACCATGTACGTTGCCGAATGCTGCTGCAACGGTAAAACGTGGGCTTACTGGGTTTAATTGGTCGTAAACGTATAATACGTCTTGTGGTTGAGTGTATAAACGTGATTCATCAACATCTGAGTTATCTACGCCATCTTCTTCACCGCCAGTGATACCGATTTCGATTTCAAGGGTCATCCCCATTTTGTCCATACGAGCAAGGTATTCACGGCAGATAGCCATATTTTCTTCCATTGGCTCTTCAGATAAGTCGATCATATGTGAAGAGAATAATGGGCGACCTGTTTCTGCGAAGTGTTTTTCGCCTGCATCTAATAAACCGTCGATCCAAGGTAATAATTTTTTCGCTGCGTGGTCTGTATGAAGGATAACAGGCACACCGTATTCTTGTGCAAGAGCGTGAACGTGTTTAGCCCCTGCGATTGCACCTAAAACATCTGGACGTGCACCTGAAGTTGGTTTGATGCCTTTACCTGCATAGAATGATGCACCGCCATTTGAGAATTGAACGATAACTGGTGATTTTACGCGTGCTGCTGTTTCTAATACTGCGTTTACAGAGTCTGAACCTACGCAGTTTACCGCTGGAATTGCGAAGTTGTGTTCTTTTGCGTAAGCGAAGATTTTTTGAACATCATCACCTGTAACCACACCTGGTTTTACGATATCTAATAAACCCATTTTTTGTTTCCTCTAAATGTTAAAAATTTGGTCTTACTTCCCTCCCTCCGTTTACGGAGGGAGGTGCCGAAGGCGGAGGGAGGGGAAAGCGGTTAAATTTTACAAAAACCTTGCAACTTCGTTGCAATCCCTCCCCCGAGCTTCGCTCTGCCCCCTCCGCAAGCGTAGGGGGCGAATAAAAGAGAGTTAGAAATTAACCTTTCACACGTTGTTCTAAGATTTCAACTGCTGGTAATACTTTACCTTCTACGAATTCTAAGAATGCGCCGCCGCCTGTTGAGATGTAAGAGATTTTATCTGCGATACCAAACATATCGATTGCAGCTAAAGTATCACCACCACCTGCGATAGAGAATGCACCGTTTGCCGTTGCATCAACGATTGCTTGTGCCACGATTTCTGTACCTTTACGGAAGTTAGGGAACTCAAACACACCTACTGGGCCGTTCCAAAGAATGGTTTTCGCACTGCGGATAATCGCTGCTAATTCTTCTGCTGATTTATCACCGATGTCGAAGATAGATTCTTCTGCAGAAACTTCGTTTACTGCTTTTTCGATTGCCGGTGCAGTTTCAGAGAATTCTGTACCTACACGCACATCAACTGGTACTGGAATGTTCGTCGCTTTTGATAAGCGTTGTGCTTCAGGGATTAAATCTGCTTCGTATAAAGATTTACCTACATTGTGACCTTTAGCCGCAATGAAAGTATTTGCGATACCGCCACCAACAATAAGTTGATCAGCGACTTTTGATAAACTGTCTAAAACAGTTAATTTGGTAGAAACTTTTGAACCACCCACGATTGCCAGCATTGGGCGTTGTGGTTCTTTTAACGCTTTGCCTAGTGCGTCTAATTCAGCTGCTAACAATGGACCTGCACAAGCAACTGGTGCAAATTGTGCTACACCGTGAGTTGATGCTTGAGCACGGTGTGCCGTGCCGAATGCGTCCATTACGAATACGTCGCAAAGTGCAGCGTATTTTTTAGATAATTCTTCTTCGTTTTTCTTCTCACCTTTGTTTACACGCACGTTTTCTAAAACAACGATTTCGCCGTCTTTTACGTCCACACCATCTAAGTAGTCACGAACTAAACGTACTGGCACACCTAAATCTGAAGCATTTAAGTAATCAACGACAGGTTGTAGAGAATCTTTCTCTTCAAATACGCCTTCAGTCGGACGCCCTAAGTGTGAAGTTACCATCACTTTAGCACCTTTTTCTAACGCTAATTTTAATGTAGGGATCGTTGCACGAATACGTGCATCTGAAGTAACTTTGCCCTCTTTAACTGGCACGTTTAAATCTGCACGAATGAAAACGCGTTTACCTGCTAAATCAAGGTCTGCCATTTTGATAACTGACATAGTGAGTTCCTCTTTTAATCAAATTTAAAAATATAAAAACGGCTTGATTATACCATTTTTTGATTAGATTTTATGAATATAGATCAAATTATGCTTTATTTTCTTCATAAAAGAAAATAATTTGACTACTCAACTCGTAAAATATTTTACTTTTTCGACCGCTTGAATAGAAAATTGTTTTTACTTTATACGCCAAATTGATTATAAATACAACGCCATCACAATGGCATTCTCTTTTTTTCCATCAGGTAAAGGATAATAATGCTTGCGAATGGTTACCTCGTTAAAGCCTAGCTGGGTATAAAGCTGTTGAGCTTTAGTATTGGATTCCCGCACCTCAAGCCAAAGCGTGAGCACACCTTTTTTGCCCAATTCTTCAATTAACCCTTGCAATAATACTTTGCCATAGCCTTTACCTTGCTCAGCGGGATCAACGGCAATATTAAATAGCGTCGCTTCATCCAATACGATATTGCAAATCGCAAAGCCGACGATTTTTCCTTGTTCAAGCAATTTTAGGTTTAAATAACGCTCACCTTGGTTATTCAACAACGTACCTTTTGACCAAGGTATAATATGTGCTTGTTGTTCAATTTCGAATAAACGATCGAAGTCGGTTGCAATAATGTGTTCAATCATAGTCTTTTTTCTATAAAAAATAAGCGGTTAAATTTTATGTAAATTTTGCAAAATCTACAATAAATTCAACCGCTTTATGAACGCTTAGAGATTAGTAAAATTCTAAGCCTTCAACGCTATTTGTTACACGCGTTCCCGCTTTGCCTGCTACAATATCTTGAATCTGGGCAAGTGAGCCGATCGCCGCATCTTTGCCTGTTGCTTTAACGAAGTTGATTACTGCCTGTACCTTTGGTCCCATTGAACCAGGGGCGAACTCGGAAGCTAAGACTTCGAGCGCTTCTGGGCTGCCTTTAGCGATTTTGCGTTGGGTCGTTTTTTGGAAATCGACACAAGCAGCATCCACATCGGTGGCAATAATAAATAAATCAGCATCCAAGTTTTCTGAAATCACGGCGGTCGCTAAGTCTTTATCAACCACTGCTTCCACACCTTGTAATTCGCCTTTTTCATTACGGAAACTTGGCACACCACCACCACCGCCACAAATCACGATTTGATTTTGTGCAAGTAACGCTTTCACCGCTTCAATGCCAGTAACGTCGACAGGTTTCGGACTTGGTACCGCACGGCGGAAGTATTGTCCGTCAGCCATCACTGTCCAGCCTTTTTCCGCGGCTAATTTTTCCGCTTCCGCTTGGCTATACACCTGACCAATCGGTTTACTTGGTTTAGCAAACGCAGGATCGTGTTTATCGACAATCACTTGAGTCACCAAGGTTTGCGCTGGGTGTTCAGGAATTAGATTGGTTAATTCTTGTTGTAACATATAACCAATCATTCCCACAGTTTGTGAAACCAAAATATCTAACGGATAGGGCTCAATTTTCGCATCTTGAGCGTAATAAGCTGCGTGTTGTAACGCAAGTAACCCCACTTGTGGCCCGTTGCCATGTGAAATTACAAGCTCATTATTGGGTTTAATTTTGGCAAGCTGTTCTGCTGCGACGCGAATATTCGTTGCTTGATTTTGTGCCGTCATCGGCTCGCCACGTTTTAATAATGCATTGCCACCTAGAGCAACTACGATTTTCATTTTTCTTCCCCTTACGCCAAACTCGCCACCATCACCGCTTTAATTGTATGCATACGGTTCTCTGCTTGTTCGAATGCCACATTTGCTGGTGATTCAAACACATCTTCTGTTACTTCAATACCATTTGCCAAAGCGGGGTATTTTTCTGCAATTTGCTTACCAATTTTGGTTTCGCTATTGTGGAATGCAGGCAAGCAGTGCATAAATTTCACTTTTGGATTGCCTGTGCGTTTCATCAACTCAGGTGTAACCTGATAAGGCATTAACATATCAATACGCTCGCCCCAAGTTTCAAGCGGTTCACCCATTGACACCCACACATCGGTATGCACGAAATCCACACCTTTCACCGCCGTATCAATATCATCGGTTACCGTAATACGAGCCCCCGATTCTGCCGCAAATTTTTGGCACATTTCGACCAGCGAATCTTCTGGTAACAATGCTTTTGGTGCACAGATACGCACATCCATCCCTAATTTCGCCCCGATTAACAAGAGTGAATTCCCTACATTGTTACGTGCATCACCGATATAGACGTAGCTAATTTGGCTCAATGGTTTTTCGCAGTTTTCAATCATTGTGAGTACATCGGCAAGCATTTGTGTTGGGTGGAATTCATCAGTTAAGCCATTGAATACTGGTACGCCCGCATATTCTGCTAACTCATTGACAACTGATTGTTTAAAGCCACGATATTCAATCGCATCATACATTCTACCCAATACGCGAGCGGTATCTTTCATCGATTCTTTATGCCCAATTTGTGAAGAGGTTGGGTCAATATAGGTTACGTGAGCCCCTTGATCATAAGCCGCTACTTCAAAAGCACAGCGAGTACGGGTGGAGGTTTTCTCAAAAATTAACGCAATGTTTTTGCCTTTTAAACGAGGCTGCTCTGTGCCAGCATATTTCGCACGTTTTAAATCGCGTGATAAATCTAACAAATACTTAATTTCACGTTCGGTATGGTTCACTAAACTGAGTAAATGTCTATTTTTGAGATTAAATGCCATAATATGTACTCCTGCAATTGTGGATTAAAAAATCGGACTATTCTAGCAAAGCAAACGATTGCTTTCAAATAATACTTTTACAAAAATGCCATAATGTTGAAATTATATGCAATATTTTTGCATTATTATTCTAATAATGCGAGTTTATTTTCATATTTAGTCATTATTCTCAATAAGAAAATGAAATAGTGATAGTCTCTGTTACCTATTTAGCGTATAATAATAGTTCATTTTTTAAACTAAGCCAGTAGTGTTTTTATGGAAACGAACCGATTTAAAATTAATTCCATCTCTTTGTCCATTTTTCTTGCTTACTCATTCATTCCCTGTACAGAAGCGGCTTTAGTCAGAGACGATGTTGATTATCAAACATTCCGTGATTTTGCAGAAAATAAAGGGAAATTTTTTGTGGGGGCTAAACAGATTGAAGTTTTTGATAAACAAGGAAAATCTCTTGGTAGTGTGTTTGGTGATACTCCTATGGTGGACTTTAGTTCAGTAGATACACAAAGACGAATTGCAACTTTAGTTAACCCCCAGTATGTTGTTAGTGCGAAGCATGTTAATAATTATGTTAATACGCTTTATTTTGGACATCCTATTGAGCATAGGGATATAGAAAATAAAGAAAACCTTTATAACAGCGTAGATAAAAATAATTTTGCCCCGAATAAAGGGTGGTCTGCCGATGATCAAGGACGACTTGAAGATTATTATATGCCACGTTTAGATAAATTTGTCACTGAGGTTGTGCCAAGTGAGGTAACCACGGCAGGAGGAACGAAAGGGACTTATAACGATAAAAATCGTTTTCCTTATTTTGCTCGAGTAGGTGCAGGGACGCAATTTATTTATAAAAAAGGGGGATATTATAAACTTGATAATAACAATCAGGGAGATGATTTAGACTTCGTTGCAGATGCTTATCAATATTCGATTGGCGGAACGCCTTATTCTGTCAATCATGAATTAAATGGTCTTGTTGGTTTTGGAAGCCGTTCAGGTTATTGGGATGTAAAAAATTTACTCTCACAAGATGCTTTAACAAACTATGGCGTATTAGGCGATAGTGGCTCCCCTTTGTTTGTTTTTGATAAAGAAAAAAATAAATGGGTGTTTCTTGGTACCTATGATTATTGGGCTGGTTACAATCTCAAACGCTGGCAGGAATGGAATATCTATAAAGAAGCATTTGCGAAAATAACGCAAAACGATGATATTGCAGGCACATTGGCAGGTTCTAGTAAACCTTATCAGTGGAGATCACATAATAATAGTAGCACGATAAGTAATGCAGAGCATTCTCTCAATGTTAATGTGGCTTCTTCTTCCAATAATTTATTTGATTCTCTTAATCACGGTAAAAGTGTGGTTTTAGAGGGCAATGGAGTATTGGAGCTACAAAATAATATTAACCAAGGTGCAGGCGGTCTCTTTTTTAAAGGAAATTACGAAGTTAAAGGAAAAACAAATAATATTACTTGGCTAGGTGCTGGGATTGATATTGCCGAAGGAAAAGAAGTTGTCTGGAAAGTACACAACCCTTCAGATGATCGTCTAGCGAAGTTGGGTAAAGGTACACTTCTTGTTCAAGGAACAGGTGAAAATAAAGGTAGAATAAAGGTTGGGGATGGTACCGTTATTTTAGATCAACAAGCTGATGCAAGAGGAAAAACTCGTGCTTTTTCTGTATTAGGAATTGTAAGTGGTCGTCCAACCGTCGTATTAAAAAATGCACAACAAGTAGATCCTGAACAAATTTATTTTGGTTTTAGAGGTGGACGTTTAGATTTAAATGGAAATTCATTAAGTTTTACCCATATCCGAAATGTGGATGAAGGGGCCCAAATAGTTAATCATAATACCACCAAAGCAAGCACGGTGACATTGACTGGCGAACAATTCTTACGTCCTGAACAAGTTTTAATTCATACGATTGAGCCATCAGCAGAAGAGGATAACCCAAGGCTACTCACAAGAAGACGGATTCCATACGGTAAGCACCTTTATCTCAATATGGATAATTGCGGCAATCGTTATTTCGCTTTAAAGGCAGGTAAAAGTACGAGTGACGCGATGCCTTGTGGGAGCGAAACCAGCAATGATAGCTGGGAGTTTATGGGAACAACTCAAGCAGAAGCCAAAGCGAAGGTAGTTGAGTGGACTAATAATCGCAAAATTAATGGTTTTAATGGCTATTTAGGGGAAACTAATCCAAATTTATCCAATGGTGAACTGAATCTTCGCATTGCAGCAAAAGAAGATCGAAGCCGCTTCCTTTTCACTGGCGGCACAAACCTCAATGGCGACATTCAGGTTAATAAAGGGCAGTTGATTTTATCAGGAAGACCAACACCGCACGCCAAAGATACGGTAAATCGTTCTTCAGCAAATAAAGATCCGCATTTTTCTCTCAATAATGAAGTGGTAATTGCTGATGATTGGATTAACCGACAATTCAATGCACGTAATATCAACGTGAACCAAAATTCTGTACTTTATATCAGCCGAAATGTTGCAAATGTGAGTGCAAATTTAACCGCTTCGGATCAGGCTAAATTACATTTAGGCTATTCTTATAGTGATCCTGTTTGTGTACGTTCAGACTATACGGGATACATTACGTGTAGTAGTGCTAATTTAACTGAACAAGCACTCAACAGTTTTAACCCTACTTTCATCTCGGGCAACCTCACGTTAAATGGGCAAAGCCAAGCAATTTTAGGTAAAGCTAATTTACGAGGCACAATTCACAGCACAGATCAAAGTTCGGTTCATTTTGGCACGAATAGTCAATGGTATTTAACAGGAAATAGCCAAATCAATCAATTAGTGATGAACGGCGGTAATATTCACCTGAATGCGAGTGATACACCTGAAACAACAACGTCTTATCATCAATTAACCGTGAATAATCTTTCAGGTCAAGGACGATTCCATTATTTCACCGATTTAAGTAATCAACGTGGCGATAAAATAGTCGTAAACCAAACCGCAAGCGGTCAATTTACCCTTCACGTTCGCAATAAAACAGGTGAGCCAAAATACGATGCGTTGGAATTATTTAATGCTTCCACTGCTCAACGGCATGATTTAACACTCACGCTAGATAAAGAAAAAGTAGATTTAGGTGCCTACAGTTATACACTTCAAGAAAAAGGTGGGGTATGGCGACTCTATAATCCTAAAATTGAAGAGGACATTAAAGCAAAACAGCTAGCTAAACAAACGAATGGATCTAAAAATACACAAGTGCAGGATACACCAAATACAGCTAGTTTAACTCCAAGTGATCCTGATTTTAGTCGTACAGAAATCGGCAATTCAACTAAAATTGAATCCCCTCAATTTGTGATGTTAACTTACAAAGATCCTGAAGGGCATATTTTAGATGAAACGGTTGTCTTAAAAACGGCATTTAATGAAAATACAGCAAAGAACCAAAAATCTTTTACGGGACTAATTGTAGATTCAATTAAACCAAATGGTACCAATGCTTATGTGATCACTTATAAAAAAGATGACACGCAAGCATTAGTCGAAGTAGCACGTAAAGCTGAAGAGGCTCGTAAGGCAGAAGAAGCACGTAAGGTAGAAGAGGTACGTAAAGCTGAAGCAGCACGCAAAGCCGAAGAAGCTCGTCAAGCGGAAGCGGCACGTAAACAAGCAGAAGAAGCACGCAAAGCGGAAGAAGCCCGTAAAGCGGAAGAAGCACGCATAGAGAATGTGAACTTCTTAGGAAAAGATAAGAAAGAAATCGGTCAT
>ENA-OWND01000076-OWND01000076.1-metagenome-genome-assembly--contig:-NODE-76-length-61488-cov-11.455504_pt1 | contig 61488 bp, 53 predicted proteins | sample MGYA00245342_ERZ651119 | MGnify/ENA primary metagenome ERZ651119 (study PRJEB26857, sample SAMEA4031756) | metagenome | biome: human; feature: oral; material: saliva | place: Philippines | collected 2014... | reverse complement strand
GTCCGACCTTCAACGATGCCACTGCGTGGGGATAAATGAACGATATTTTAGTGAAAGTATCGAAGTTTGGCGCATCGTCGATAAGGTGTGTGCAGATGGTTTTGTCGGTATAATCGGTTCCCAATAGCTGGAAGATGGGCAGAAGCGATGTCGGTGCCCACGCACAAAAGCTGTTCCAAGTGTACGGTAGTTCGTCTTTATTCTCGGTGTTGTAGTGCGAAAGGCTTGTGCAAGTGGCATCGATGGAATATATCTTGCCTATTTTTCCGCTCTTTGCAAGCAGGCACAAGCGGTCGTATGCCATAGAATAAGCCGTTTTTATAGAGTCCATCAAGATGAGCCCCTGCTCGTCTGCAATGCCGTTGAGCTCTTTCCACTCTTCGTTGTTGAGCGAAATGGGCGACTCGCATAGTACGTGCTTCCCCGACAGCAATGCTTCCTTTATATGTGCATAATGCTTTTCTGGATGCGAAATGATGTAAACGGCATCTGAAACTTCGAGCAACTCGGTATAAGTGTGGGTAAACAATTGTACTGTATCGCGCAGATTGCCAAGTTTTCGGTCGCTTTCGGTGTAGACACCGCTGATGTTTATGCCGTTTACAAACTTGCTTTCGTGTACGAATTTGTTGATAATGGGCGATTCGCCAACCAGTCCGATGCGTATTTCGCGTAGGTCTGAGCGCAGTTCGGTACTGGAAATACCCTTTGTTCTTTCGAGATAAACCACCTCGCAGTATTCAGAGAGGTAGTCGAACTTGCCCCGCCAGTCTGAACCTACGGTGAAAATATCGACGTTCATACGCTTTATGTCGTCTATTTTCTGTCCTTCGTACTCCTCAATGACTATTTCGTCTGCCAAGCCAGTAGACCTTACATTCTCTATTCGCTCCACAAGCGATTGCTGAACGTTTATCTTTCCGCGTTCACGGTCGAAGGTATCGGCCGTTACACCCACTATCAGGTAGTCGCCCAAAGCCTTTGCCCGTTCCAATAAACGCACGTGGCCTTTGTGCAATAAGTCGTAAGTTCCGTAGGTAATAACCTTTTTCATAGTTGTTTAAAGTTTGCCAATTTTATGTAATTCATCGAAGGCTGCCACGAGAGTAGAGTTGTCTGTGGGTGTCAGTGCACCGATGTGCCCTACACGAAATACGGTGTCGCGCATATCGCCACCGTTCGGACAAATCCAAATACCATACTCGTCTTTCAGCGTTTCAAATATGCTGAACGCCGAATTGTTCAGCGGGTGCAACGATGTTACGGCATTTGAGGGCGATTGTGTGATAGGTTCCAAGGGCAGATGGGCTATTTTCTGACGGAAGTCCATAGCCAAGTTGCGGGTTCGTTCTATTTCGGCTGCAACACCGCCATTGCGCTCTATCTCCTTCAGACGGCAATGAATTTGCAGCAATATGCCTACGGCAGGGGTGTAAGGTGTTTGTCCGCGTTCGCCATTACGCAGTGCATCTTTTAGGTTTAAGTACATACAGCGGACGTCGTTGCGCTCTACTCGCTCGATAGCTCGTGACGAAAGCACGATGACAGAGATACCCGGAGGACAGGCTAAGGCCTTCTGCGAGCCTGTAATCATAACGTCGGCACCCAATTGTTTCATGTCAAACTCGTCGGCAAGGAAGGAGCTTATGGCATCGACAAGTAGGAAAAGGTTGTTGCGACGGCAGAATTTGCTGATTAAATCAATGTCGTAATGCACGCCCGTAGATGTTTCGTGAACATTCACAAGGAAGGCTGTGTAGCCCTGATTGTCGTACTGTTTGAGCATTTCGGCAGTGATTTGCTGTCCTGTTTCCATCTTGATTATGGTGTGCGGAATGGCGTAGAGTTCGCACAAGTCTACAAACCGTTGTCCGAAACTACCTCCGTTTACCACCAAGACTTTATCGTTGGCGGTAAGAAGGTTCATTACAGACGCCTCCATGGAAGCCGTTCCCGAACCTGTTATGAATACCACGCGGGCATCGTCGTCTGCTTTTGCAAACTCTTTCATAAGTTGTTCGTTCTCCTTCATCGTAGCGGAGAACTCAGAAGTGCGGAAATACGGCACTTGTTCTGCACCTATTTCTCTTACTGCATCAGCCGACATTACGGGGCCTACTGTGAAATTAAGCATATTCATAACTGTGTTATTATCATATATAATATGCAAAGTTACAGCTTTTTTTTCGCTTTGTCGTTGAATTAAACTATCTTTGCATAAAAATATAACAACAATGCGCATTTTACTATTTTGCGAGAACAAATATGCCGTAGATATTCTGCAGCCTATCCAAACCGAAGCCGACAAAGAGGGCGGCAACGATGTGTTGTGGTATGTACACCAAGAAAAAATACCCGAATTTCCATTAAAAGACTGTGTGAAATGGACAAACAGTATGCAGGAGAGCTTCGATTTCAGTCCTGAAGCCATCTACGTGCCAGGGAATATCGTGCCTTACTACTTGCCAGGGGTGAAAATTCAGATATTCCACGGCTATGCTGCGGAGAAGAAAGACCACTGGGTGATACGCCGTTACTTCGATATTTACTGCACGCAAGGAGCCTATTTTACAAGTCATTTCTCTGCATTGGCAAAGAAGTATGGCGACTTCTCGGTGGTGGAAACTGGTTGGACGCGCCAAGACTATATATTTGCGCATCGCCACGACTTCGACACCGAAAAGGTAGAACTGCTGCAAGAACACACTTGCGAACGCATTGTGGTTTATGCGCCAACGTTCTCGCCCAAGCTGACATCGATACCTTTTATCCTCGACGACTTGCGTAAGCTTGCCGATACACGCCGTGTTCTGATAATCATAAAGCTGCACCCACTGACCAAAACCGAATGGGTGGAAGCCTGCCGGGCACTTGCCGACAGCCATAAGAATATAATAATGGTGGGCGAATTTGCCCTCACAAAATACCTGCTCATGTCTGATGTGGTGGTGAGCGACACCTCGTCTGCAATCTACGAGGCATTGTTGATGGACAAACCTGTTATCACGCTCAATGCCATATCGAAAGATTTGTATTGGAAAAACATCACCGACGCTTCGCAACTATGCGATGCTTACGACGATGTATTTACGAATAAGGAGATTGCAGCCCTGCGCAAATGGGTGATAGACAACTACGACCCTTACCTTGACGGGCAGTGCGCGCACCGTATGCTAAACGCTGCACGCGACTTCATAGCGCGCAACGGTGTGCCACGACAGCGCAAACTGAACCTTTGGCGTAAGTACACAAGCATTAAAACCTTCGGAAAAATAAAGCGATAGCCACTGCACTGATACAAGAAAATGCAGTAGGGAAAACACATTAAACGTGTAAATATTTTTCACAAGCTTAAGTATTGCGTAACTGACTTGCTATCAACGTGTTGCAAAACCTATTGTTTTGCGTTCCAAAAGCGGCTGTTTTGCACGGTAAAAGCGTAGGTTTTGCAGCGCAAAAGAGCCGCTTTCGCAATGTCAAAGCGCAGTTATCACTTTTTAAGAGAATTATCTTTACAAAACAGGCGTGATAATCTGCCATTGCTGCATCGGAAAACTTGCTTTAAAATACAATGCGGGACTGCCCATCGAAGGACAATCCCGCATTCTCTTTTATAATATTAAAGTTGTATCGAACCATAATAACAATGAAGCAAAACGAGCATAGATTTACGCTTTCTTCATCGAAACAGAACCTTTATAGTCTTTGTAGGGCGACTTCATATCCATATAGCGGAAATTCTGTGGCGGTATTTCCTTGGGTATTTCCATATAGTTGCCATAACAATAAGAAAGGTAGGCATCGGGTTGGGCTACTCCCATAAGTTCTATTCCCTCGAACATAATGGGCGTAGGCGTACCATAGACCTCCTTGGGGAGTATGCCTCGTTCGGGGCGATTGTCGTGATCGGCTGCCAATTTGCTATCCGAATACGAGTATTCCGACTGTATTTTGGTGAGCACCCGATGTATTTTCTGTGGTGAAAGTATCTTTTGCAGGGTTTTGTAGAACAGGCAACCAATACCTTTACCGTGCTTGTATGGGTCGCGCTGCGAGTAGTAGAGCAGTTTGTTTACGAAGTTGTAGCGCATGTAATGGTACTTGCGGGCAAGTCGGTTCTCGGTCATTCCGTCGATAGGGAACACATCTACGGGAATGCCACCTAAGAATTTGAAGCTGCGACGCAGTATGTAGGTGGTGCGCTTGTCTTGTATGCGTGCGAATTGGTAGGGGTAATGGTTTGCTTTCGTGTAGTCTACAAGTTCGTATTCTTCGGGCAACCATTCGTTGGCGTGCGCCAACAGCACCTCGTAGTCGTGGCGTGGAAGGGCTACATCGGCATCGTCGTCCCATGGAATGAAGCCGTGGTGGCGCACCGCTCCAAGCATTGTGCCTGCAATCATAAAGTATTGCAGGTTGTGTTCGCGGCAAACCTTATCAATGGCCTTCAGTATGCCTAAGATAATGTGCTGCATTTCTTTCGTCTCTTCAAGACTTATGCGTTTTTCGTCCTTTGATTGTGGTATGTTCATTGTTGTTTTAAAATGGTGTAAATTAATCTTTTTGTTTCTTTCTCAGCACTTTTCCGTCTACTACTTCCCAGTTTTCGTTGAACTCTTCGCGAGTTCTTTTCCAGCGGTTGTGGCTCCATAGGTAGTAGGCGGGAGCGTTCTTTATGTTTTCTTCGAGCATTCGGAAGTAGGTATCGGTAATCTCAAACTCGGCTGTTTCGGTAGGTGTTTCGGTCATAAGCTGCATTTCGCACTCATAATAGCCACGCTTTGGGCGGCGCATATAGCCGTAGAAGCAGACTTGGTTGGTGTGTCGGACAATGCGTTCGGCACCTGTGAGCACAGGCGTATCGTGATGCAGAAAGTATATCCAATGGTGTATGTTCCACCAAAGCGGCGTCTGGTCGGCAATGTAACCTACAACGAGCGACTTGCTGTTGCGCTTGAAACCGATGATTTTGCGTAGCGATTCCTGCATCGGAATGCAGAGAGCGTTTTGTCGTTCGCGCACTTTCTTGAACAAATGGTCTAATGGTTCGTTCTCTAAGGGGTGGTAGAGTTCGCAGCATTGTGCGTGTTCGGGAATCCAATAAGGCAGCGAGGTTATCCATTCCCAGTTGCAATAGTGCCCCAAGTACACGGCACACGAACCGCCGTTGTTCAACACTTCGTTGAATTTCTCCATACCCGTGAACTTCATTCGCTTACGCAGGGCATCGGGCGACATCGTCATCAGCTTGATGGTTTCTACGATATAATCGCAGAACCAATGGTAAAAGCCTTTTTCAATGGTGCGCAATTCGGCTTCTGTTTTATTGGGAAAGCTCTCTTTCAGGTTCTTCCAAATAACCTTATGGCGATATTTCACCACCTTTGAAACAAGGAAGTAGAGACAGTCGGACAATAAAAAAAGAAAACGGAATGGCAACAGCGAGAGGATAAACCAAAAGCCGTATGCCATTCCGTAAAGTATTTTGTTCTTGATATTCATCTGTTTTTCTGTTTGTTAATACGTATGCATAGGCGCGCTTACCTTGTACGTTGTCAAACAAAAGTATACGACTGCAAATGTACTTATTTGCTTTGATATAACCTTATTTTATTTTCATAAATTCTATTATTTATCTTTGTAAGCTCCATTTTTTCTGTTTTTCTTCACCTTATTCCGCTTCTTTGCCGTTAATAATACCAAAATCAGGCACTCGTTTCAAGGTTATTGCAAAGCATCTTCGTAACTTTGCACACGCAAAATGCTGCAAAGATACAATATTATCGAGCATTTCTAACACTTATCCCAATGCCTGACACAACCTATAGGCAGGTGTTGGCTTACGATATACACAAAAAGTAAAATAGCATACACGCACCATTAAGGAGTTAAGAAAGTTAGTGCTAGGCCAAGACGAAGGCACTATGGCAAACTGCCGCATATCTCCATTATAACAAATCATTAGATGTCGTCTACAATAAAAGGTTTTTTCAATGCCAGTATCTCGGGCATTACGTTTGGACTAATCCCCCTGTTCGCCGTTCCCGTGCTTGCCACAGGTATGCATTCTACGTCCGTTTTGATTTATCGTTACGCCTTTGGCTGCCTCGCTATGTTAGGTATGCTTATGTTTCACCGCACCCGAATGTGGCTTGCTTTTGGCGATTTCTTACGCATATTGTTCCTTTCTTCTGCGTACGCTGCATCGTCTATCGCCCTTATAGAGGGCTATAACTATATGGCAAGTGGCATTGCGACCACGCTATTATTCTCTTATCCCGTATGGACTTGCCTGCTCTCGGTGGTGTTTTTGCACGAACGGCTATCGGCAACTACAGCTATCTCTATCTCCATAGCGGTTGCTGGCGTGTTCTTTCTTTCGGGAATACTCGATGGTGGAGGCGGTATGGAGGGCTTTACTGGTTTGTTCTTGCTCCTCGCTTCGGGTTTTCTCTATGCCGTTTATATGGTAGCTTTCCCACGAATGCGTATCCGTGAGATGCCATCGCTCAAGCTTACATTCTACATATTTTTCTTTGCAATGCTCATTCTGGCACTCTATGGCACCTTTACACGAGGGCGTATCGACCCGATAGACACTCATAGTCAGCTCATTAATTTGTTTTTATTGGGCTTGGTACCCACTGCCATAAGCAACGTAACGCTTATTATCTCGCTAAAGCAGATAAGCAGCACCATGGCAGCTGTGCTTGGAGTATTCGAACCTATGACAGCTATGTGCGTGGGCATACTTCTTTTCGGCGAACCACTCACGCTTCCTATCGTTGTTGGCTTTGTGCTTATCATTGCCGCAGTGCTTATTTTGGTGCTCAGCAAGCGTAAAACTGGTTGAACCAAATAAACGCTCACGCTCCATTGTAAATCCGCCAACAAGAGCATTTATATGTGTAAATATTTTTCATAAGCATAATAATTATATAACAACCTTATTATCAACGCTTTATAAAACCTATTGTTTTGCGTTCCAAAAGCGGCTGTTTTACACGGTAAAAGCGTAGGTTTTGCATTGCAAAACAGCCGCTTTCGCAATATCAAAGCGCAGTTATCATTTTTCAGCGAAATTATCTTTACAAATTAGAGAAGCTATTAAAAAGAACAAGGCAGATAAAGTAATCTTTATCTGCCTTGTTCTTATATAATCCATAGAGCTTAATGATAGTTCTTTACACAGTATGTGTTTTTGTGGAAAATCCCCACCAACACAGTGCTTACCTAAGTTTATTGTTTACCATACGGTACATATACTGATAAATAATTGCCTTTAATTCGCGCTCCATCTGTGCTTGTTCGGGTACTTTGTCTACGAGATTGTGCTGCATAAGCAGGTCTTTCAGACTGTAAATGCCTGTTACTCGGTTGCCGTCGAACTGCATTGTGTAGCCGTTCTTCGTGTATTGGTACACTCCGTTAATGTAGTTGAGCGCGTAAGTCTGCTGCGGTGGCGTGTTGAGAAGGTCGCAACCAAACGAGAGATAAGGCTTGTTGTAGCCTAAAATGCCGAAAACGGTGGGCATAATGTCTGTTTGCTGTGCGATACCGGCACGCTTTTCGGGCTTTATTTCGCCTGATGGGTCGTAGAGAATGAAAGGTGCGCTGAATTCGCCAATGTCGGTTTTGTATTGTTGGTGGTTGCTTTGGTTCGTGTGGTCGCTTACCAATATAAAGATGGTATTCTTGAACCAAGGTTGCTTTCGGGCACTTTCAAAGAAACGGCCGATAGCCATATCGGTGTAACGAATGCACTTGTGGATAGGCAGCTGACCGCCTTTGAATAGGTCTTTGTATTTGTCTGGCACGACAAAAGGGTGATGACTTGAAACCGTAAACAAAGCCGTCATAAACGGTTGCTTCATTTCGCCCATCTTTGCGCAATAGTATTGTAGGAAAGGTTCGTCCCAAATGCCCCAGTTTCCATCGAAGTCGGCATCGCCTCCGAAGCGTTTGTCCTGCGCATAATCCTGTCTGCCATAGTATTTTTGGAAGCCTATCTTGTTGGCAAAGGCAAGGAAACCCATTGAGCCGCGGTTGGCTCCGTGGAAGAAAGCTGTTTGATAGCCCCACTTTGAAAGATGTCCGGGAATGCCTGTGTAGTCGTTCATAGAGGCAGGAGTCAGTATGAAAGGTTCTATGAACATCGGAATGCCGCACAAGGAAGAAGGCATTCCGTCGATGCTCTTGTGCCCGTTGGCATACGAATACTCAAAAACGGTGCTTTCTTTGATAAGTTTATCTACGTTTGGCGTATAACCTTTGTAGCGTCCGCCTTCGAGTTGTGTGTTGTAAGCACCGATATATTCGCGCCCAAAACTTTCAACAATCAGTATGACAACATTCTTTTTGTTGGCTTTTACTTCCGCATTGGGTGTATGAATGGGGGTGAAAAACTTTGCAGACGCATCGAGAGAAGCAAAGGTTGCGGGCACTTTGAAAATGCTTTTGCCGATGGTTCGCATCAGTGCGAAAGGCGTATTCAGCACCAAAGCGCACTCAATAGGACGTTTCACATATTCGTTGGCATTGCTAATCGTAATAGGACGCACACCACTTTGCAGTCCACCACGTGCTCCGCCCACACAAATGACAGCGGCAAGTGCCAACGATAGGAAGTTGATTCCTGCAAACTGCCACTTCTTTTGAGGCGTATTGAAGTTGGAAGCGTTGCTCTTTGGCATTCTGTAAAGCTTGTACATACCCCATGTTACGACTATGAAAAGCAACACGAAATACCAATGGTTCACAACTTCTGTGGTGAAAATGCCTCCTAAGTTGTTCTCGTTGTCGAACTCTCGGAATACGCTTGTTGTGGTTCGGCGCAGTGTAAAGGGGAAGTAGACGGCATCGCAGAGGTTTAAGAACAAGCCAATGGCATTCACGATGACGAACAACCAGCGGCAGAAACGATGATAAGCGTTTGTTTCTTTTAGCCAAAGCGGGAACAGCATCAGCAGAATGTATAGCGCATTGCTGTACACAAGGGCTGTGGTGTCGAACATTAAGCCGCCTCGGAACATTCTCATCAAATGCCCAAAGTTCAGCCCCTCTTTGAAGAAAGAATAGTTTTCAAGCAGGTAAGCCACGCGGGCAAGGAAATAAACCAAATATGCCAACACGACATTTGCAACCAAAGAGAACAATGGTTGTAAATGTTGTGTTGGCATACTTTTCTTGTTTGACGCTGTCATTGAATTATATTTCTTGCATATCGTGCAGCTTCTTGTAATATCCGTTGAGCTGCATTAACTCGTCATGTGTACCTCTTTCCACGATTTCGCCTTCGTGCATAACGCATATTTCGTCGGAGTTTTTAATGGTTGAAAGGCGGTGTGCCACTGCAATTGTCGTGCGCGTCTTCATTAATTTGTAGAGCGCGTCTTGCACTAGGCGTTCACTTTCGGTGTCGAGAGCCGACGTTGCCTCGTCAAGAATAAGAATAGGGGGGTTCTTTAGAATGGCGCGGGCAATGCTGACACGCTGCCGCTGTCCGCCTGACAGCCTGCCACCGCGGTCGCCAATGTTTGTTTCGTATCCTTTTTCAGTCTGCGAGATAAAGTCGTGGGCGTTTGCAATCTTCGCAGCCTCAACGATTCCGTTGTCGTCAGCCGCCACTCCGAAAGAGATGTTGTTCTTGAATGTATCGTTAAAAAGAATGGCTTCTTGGTTCACATTGCCGATAAGGTGGCGCAAATCGTGTAGCCCGAGTTCTTTTATATTGATGCCGTCAATCAGTATTTCGCCTTCTTGCACATCGTAATAGCGAGGAATAAGGTCGAGCAATGTAGACTTTCCGCTACCACTTTGTCCAACAAGTGCAATGGTTTTGCCTTTCGGAATAATCAAATTAATGTTACGCAAAACCCACTTTGGCTCTGTTGTACCGTCTTCTTTTGTAATCGTATCGTATGCAAAACTGACGTTACGGAACTCTATTTGGTGGTTGAAAGCCTCAATATGCTTGGGTTCTTCCACTTCTTTAATGCTGTTTTCTGCCATCAATATCTTGTCAATTCGTTCCATCGAAGCTAATCCTTTTGCGATGTTGTAGCCCGCTTTTGATATTTCTTTCAGCGGATTGAGAATGCTATACAGAATAACAAGATAGTAAATAAAGGTAGGACCACTGATGACAGGAGACTCTCCCAATACGAGCGTACCGCCAAACCACAGCACAACGATAATCATAATGGTGCCAAGAAATTCGCTCATGGGGTGCGCCATCTGCTGTCGAATGTTCACGCGCATAATATCGTTGCGGTACATAGAGTTTATTTTATGAAACCTTTGGTTCATCATACCCTCCGCACAGAAAGCCTTGATGATGCGCAAACCGCCCAAAGTCTCTTCCACCTGGCTCATCGTATCGCTCCAAATGGCTTGTGCCGTAATGCTGCTTTGCTTTAATTTCCTGCCCACAATGCCCATAAACGAGGCAAAGAGAGGAACGAAAAGCAAGGTGAATATCGTCAGTTGCCATGAAATAACCATCAAAGTAATGAAGTAAATCAATACGAGGATTGGATTTTTGAACAGCAAATCAAGTGAAGACATTACGGAAGTGTCTACTTCCTGCACATCACCGCTCATTCTTGCAATAATATCTCCCTTTCTCTCTTCGCTGAAAAAGCCAAGCGAAAGCGATGTTATCTTTTGGTAAAGCTGATTGCGAATGTCGCGGACGACACCCGTTCTGACTGGAATAATGGAAGCCGAAGACAGGAAATAAGCACCTGTTTTCAGGAAAGTCATAAAGCCCATTATCAAGCCAATGATAAGCAATGTCGTCGTTGGTCCCCAATCTGCAATGAACATTTGCGTGTAGTAGTCGGCATTGTTTGCCAAAACATCTTTAAAAGAGCCGTCGCTCCACGCCATTACCTGCGTTGCCTTGATGCCTGTGTTTACTTTAAACAGTATCTGGAGCAACGGAATGAGTGCCGCAAACGAGAAGATGTTCAGTAAAGCAGACAGGATATTGAAGGTAACCGACCATACAAGATACTTCTTATAAGGTGGAACAAACCTGCGCAATATTTGGAGAAATTCTTTCATAACTTACAAAGTTGTACGTTTAAGTGAAGACCTGCAACCTTATTCCACTACTTCTCCAATGAGCGTAGCCGAACTTGACCCTGTTATGCGCACTCGTACGGTGTCGCCTATATGGTGGTTGCCGCGTGGAATAATAACGGCTTTGTTTTGCTCGGTGCGTCCCATAAGCTGCTCGCGGCTGCGTTTGCTGAAGCGTTCAATCAGCACATCGAACTCTTTTCCTTCGTCTTTCTTGTTCTGAATAGCCGAAATCTCGGTCTGAAGTTTTATGAGCTCATTCAGACGGCGTACCTTTTCCTCTTCCGAAATGTTGTCGGGTAAATGCTTTGCTGCGTAGGTTCCGGGGCGTTCTGAATATTTGAACATAAAGGCAGAGTCGAATTGACATTCCCGAACCAGCGATAGTGTGAGCTCTTGGTCTTCCAACGTTTCGTTGTGATAGCCCACAAAGATGTCGGTTGTGAGTCCGCAGTTCGGAATAATTCGGCGAATGGCTGCCACTTTCTCCAAGTAGTCTTCACGAGTGTACTTGCGGTTCATATTCTTCAGCACGGTGTTGCTACCGCTTTGTGCAGGGAAATGGATATGGTTGCAGAGGTTTGGCTCGTCGGCTACTGCGTGCAGAATATCCTCCGTCATATCTTCGGGATTGGAAGTAGAGAAGCGCACACGCATATCGGGCACGCTTTGTGCCACTTTGCGCAGCAGTTCGGCAAACGATGTTCCGTTTTCCGGGCGTTTTCCGTTTGGCAATAGTCCGTAGGAATTTACGTTCTGACCTAACAGTGTAACCTCCTTGAAGCCTCTGTCGTGCAAGTCTTTCACCTCACGCAATATGCTTTCCACGTCGCGCGAGCGTTCCCTGCCTCGTGTAAACGGCACGATGCAGTAGTGGCAGAAGTTGTTGCAGCCACGCATAATGCTCACGAAGCCCGATACACGGTTGCCGCCAATGCGCTGTGGCACGATGTCGCGGTAGGTTTCGGTGGTAGAAAGGTCTACGTCCATTGCGTTGTGTCCGTTTTCGCAGCGTGCTATCATCTCGGGCAAGTTCAGATACGAGTCGGGTCCGCAAACCAAATTGGCATGATGGTTCTCTATCAAATCCTTGCGGACACGCTCTGCCATACAGCCCAATACGCCGAGAATGACCTCACGTCCTTTTCGTTTTTCGGCATAAAGTGTTTCCAAACGGTTGTAAATCTTGTTTTCTGCGTTTTCTCGTATGGAGCAAGTATTGAGGAAAATAGCGTCAGCCTCGTCTTCGTTCTCACACACATCGTATCCTGCCATCTTCATAACGGAAGCAACAACTTCCGAGTCTGCCACATTCATCTGGCAGCCGTATGTCTCTATATAGAGTTTTTTCATTAACTTTCCTTCTTGTTTTTTCAGCGTGCAAAGGTACGTATTTGTTGGCAGAATAGCAAGTATTTACACATTACTTATTATAGTATAAACCTTAAAAACATCTTGCAAAGTAGATGCTCAGAAAAATATGACGTCATTTTCTGCCAAATATGACGTCATATTTGCGCGAATATGACGTCATATTTGAAAAAGACTGATGTCTGTCTTTTTTTTGTGTTATCAGGTCGGCGTGTATAATGCGTTTCTCCTTGTGCGGATTTCTGTATTGTTGTGGTGCGCATCAAGCAGCCAGAAGCACCATCAATCCTCCTATCGCAATGTATGCAATGGCATACGGAATAGCCGCCTTCAAAATCTCGCCGTCGCGTCCCTGCATATCGCAGGCAGCTGTTGCAATTGCTATGCTCTGCGGTGAAATCATCTTACCGCCCGTTGCTCCCGTGGTGTTTGCTGCCACAAGCCAGTCCGAATTGCCGTAATTCAGTTGATGGGCAACGTTGGCTTGCAGTTTGGCAAACAAGATGTTGGACGATGTGTCGCTGCCCGTTACAAACGTTCCGATAGCCCCAATGAGCGGCGCAAATACAGGATAGAGCTGCCCCGTAACCGCTGCGAGGGCTGAAGCAATGACAACTATCATACCCGCATAGTTCATTACCGATGCCAAAGAAACCAAACTGATGATGGTAATGACGGTTTTGCGCAGGTTTACCGTAGTACGAGCCAAGATAACCAAAAGTTTGTGAGGCGACACGCCTTGTATCAGTCCGCCAATCACGGTACCCAAGAGCAGCATAAGTCCTGCGTTGCTAATCCAACCGAAGTTGAAAGTAGTGCCGTCGGCATAGATAGGCAATGCCACACGCGATACAAGGTGCGACTTCAAGAAACTGTTGATGTCGGGAAACAATGGCCCTGACAGCAAGATGAACAGCAATATGAAGAAGTAAACGTTCCACGCACGGAAGGTTTCGGCTGCCGTGTAGTGCTTCACGTTGCCATTATCCTTCTTCGGTGCAAAGAGTTTGCTGTAAGCCACCAAGGCTATGATGGCTGCCACACTGCCGATAATGGCAGGCGTTTCGGCTCCGAGGAACATTGCAACAACATATTGCGTAGCCAGCGAGATACCGCCCACCCACAGCGAAATAAGCAAATTGCGCCCAATGGCACTTCGGCTGCGGTTTGTAAGCGTCAGAATAATGAATGGCAAGATGATGAACAACGGCGAAAGCTGAACCACGCAGTAAGTCGAAACCTCGCGTATGAGTTCGGGCGAAGCCACGCCTCCTGCTGCCACCTCGTTGCAAAGCGTAATCACAGGAACGCCCACGGCACCAAATCCCGTAGGCACCGTGTTGGCTATCAGTGCCACAAGAGCCGAGAATACAGGCTTGTAGCCCAACGAAATAAGGATAGCTGCAGGAATGGCAACCGCCGTTCCAAAGCCTGCCATACCTTCAAGCAGTCCGCCAAAGCCCCACACGAGCATAAGCACCGTTACGCCCTTGTCGTCGGAAAAAGATGTGAACTGGTTCTTTATCACTTCTATTTCCTTGCTCTCCACCAATACGTTGTAACTGAAAATCGCCATCAAGATGATGATGAGAATAGGGAACACCGCTTTCAGCACGCCTTCCACAACAGCCCAACCCACACCTGCAAACGTGAAGTCTTTCGGCACAAAGCCCATAGCGGGCGCAACGAAAAGTGCCAGCGCAATGGTAACAAGCAACGTAAAGAACGCACTCTTGTGCCCTGCCATCTTCAATCCTAACATCAGAACGAAGAGCAAGACAATTGGTATAATAGCAATAATCGCACTCATAATCTATATTCTAAAAGTCTGTTTTGCGTGTTGATAATCATTGAAATTGCTACAAAGATAGCTTTTTTACGCACAAATTGTATAATATTAATGTTAAAATGTAGATAAAACGATTGTTTTTTCAGTTTCAACCGCCACTGTTGTTTCTGCGTAAACGCATTTGCATTCGCTTTTCAGTGAGCCAAAAGTATGTCGTAGAAACAAAACCACGGGGAACTACTTTCAGTTCTTAAAACTTTTATTACCTTTGTCGTAAGTTTATGCTTTTACAGATAAAGTTATGATACGACAAGATTATTTCATTCGATTGATAGAAGAGTTTGCAGCCGCGCTTGCCGTTATGTTGAAGAAAAAGGAAGACGAGCGCGACGACAGCCTGCGAGAACTGTATCGCCAGTATGTTGGCGACTACACGCTCGTGCGCAATATGAGCGTGGACGAGCTTATCGGCTATGCTGCAAACGAATGGAACGACGAGGAAAGAATAGACCGTTTGGAAATGGTGGCTGAACTTCTATATGCCGAAGGCAGCTACAAAACAAACCCTTTGCACAATATGTTGCTCGAAAAAGCCTATCTGTTGTTTGCATACGTAGACGAAAAGCAAAGCGTTTACTCGATTGAAAGAAAGACGAAAATAGCCAAGTTGCACAGCATCTTGCACGAGTAGGCAAACCAATCGTAACGTTTCTTGAGCCAATGAAAATAACGCTTGAACAGCTATCGGTGGGCTACAAAGGCTTTTCGCCCGTAGTAACCGACATCAATGTAGAAATAAAGAGTGGCGAGCTTACCTGTCTGATAGGTTCGAACGGCATCGGCAAGTCTACCTTGCTGAAGACATTGACAGGCTTTCTGCCCAAACTTGGCGGACGGCTTCTGCTCGATGGGCGCGACATCGACTTGCTTTCGCAGCGCGAACGTGCGAAGTACATCAGTATCGTGCTCACCTACAAGACCGATGTGCAGAACCTTAGCGTTGCCGAAATGGTGGGAATGGGGCGTATGCCCTACACGGGCTTTTGGGGAAAGCTCAACGCCGACGACCGAGAAATTGTGGCTGAAGCCATCAATATGGTGGGTATCAACCATCTGAAAGACAGAATGGTGCAGACACTGTCCGATGGCGAGCGGCAGAAAGTAATGATTGCGAAAGCGTTGGCGCAGCAAACGCCCATTATCTTGTTAGACGAACCCACGTCGTTCTTGGACTTTCCGTCGAAGGTGGAAATGCTGCAACTGCTCCATCGCTTGGCAAAGGAAACCGACAAGGTGGTGTTTCTTTCCACACACGATTTGGAATTAGCCCTCCGCATTGCCGATTTATTGGTAGAATTAGACAAGAGTGGGCTGCACGTCGTGCCTGCCGAAAAGGTGCAAAGCCAAATAAGCAAGCTGTTGGAATAGCCTTGCAGAAACTCCGACAGCGCATTATCGCTATACGAAAAAGGTTGGAATCCGAACGAGGACTCCAACCTTTTTTCGGTTATTTACGCACACAGCCGATTTTTCAGCACGTAGAGAAATATTTATTTACGTGTAAAGAAATTCTTACTTACGTGTAGAAAAATATTTATTTACGTGTAAATAATTTGCCAGACCTTTCCTTTCGTGAACCAAATTCAGCAGATACATCTTGCAACTGTATTGTATTTTTTAGAATACGGCTTATTATATATAAGGTGTTGGTTGCCAAAAGTTACAAAGTTTTTAGTACCTTTGCACCCAAATATAAATAAACAAACGATATGAAGATAGAAGACCAGATAACCGCTGCGGCATTGGCAGCCGTAAAAGAACTGTACGGTGCAGAGATTCCAGCACAGATGATACAGTTGCAAAAGACAAAGGCAAACTTTCAAGGCAACCTTACGTTGGTAACGTTCCCATTGCTGAAGACTTCTCGAAAAAGCCCCGAGGCAACGGCACAGGAGGTGGGCGAATATCTGAAAGCAAACTGCAAGGCGATTGCCGACTTCAATGTTGTAAAGGGTTTCTTGAACCTTGTCATTGCTCCTGCAGCGTGGATAGGACTTCTTAACGATATTCATGCCAACGAGAAGTTTGGCGAACAGCAAGTAACGGCAGACAGTCCGCTCGCCATGGTGGAGTATTCGTCGCCCAACACCAACAAGCCGCTCCACTTGGGGCACGTGCGTAACAACCTTTTAGGCTGGTCGTTGTCGAAGATTATGGAGGCTAACGGCTACAAAGTAGTGAAGACCAACATCGTGAACGACCGCGGTATTCACATTTGTAAGTCGATGCTTGCGTGGCAGAAGTGGGGCAACGGCATCACGCCAGAGCAGGCAGGAAAGAAGGGCGACCACCTTATCGGTGATTTCTATGTAGCGTTCGACAAGCATTATCGTGAAGAACTCGCTGCACTCACGGCTCAATTCAAGGGCGAAGGCTTGGACGACGAGGCTGCAAAGGCGAAAGCTGAGCAAGAATCGGCACTGATGAAGGAGGCGCGTGCCATGCTCGTGAAGTGGGAAGCAAACGACCCAGAGGTGCGTGCGCTATGGGAAAAGATGAACAACTGGGTATATGCAGGCTTCGACGAAACCTATAAGGCACTCGGTGTAGGCTTCGACAAGATATATTATGAAAGCAAAACCTATCTCGAAGGAAAGAAAAAGGTGGAAGAAGGTTTGGCTAAAGGCTTGTTCGTGCGAAAGGACGACAACTCTGTATGGGCTGACCTGACAAACGAGGGCTTAGACCAAAAGATACTTTTGAGAAGCGACGGCACGTCGGTGTATATGACACAGGACATAGGAACTGCCGAAATGCGCTTCAAGGACTATCCTATCGACAAGATGATTTACGTCGTAGGCAACGAGCAGAACTACCATTTCCAAGTGCTTTCCATTCTTTTAGACCGCCTCGGCTTCAAGTGGGGCAAGGATTTGGTGCACTTCTCTTACGGTATGGTGGAACTTCCAAACGGCAAGATGAAGAGCCGCGAGGGCACAGTGGTAGATGCCGACGACCTCATAGCCTCGATGATACAGAACGCCCGTGCGCTTAGCGAGGACAAAGTGAACAAGTTGGAAGACATTACCGAGGCGGAAAAGAACGAAATTGCACGCATCGTGGGTCTGGGTGCGCTGAAGTATTTCATTCTGAAAGTAGACGCACGAAAGAATATGCTCTTCAATCCGGAAGAGTCAATCGACTTCAACGGCAACACGGGTCCGTTCATTCAATATACCTACGCACGTATTCGCAGCATTCTCCGCAAGGCTGCTGCACAAGGCATCGCTATTCCAACGGCAGTTGCCGACAATGCTCCGATGAACGAAAAGGAGATTGCGCTCATTCAGAAGATGAACGACTTTGGTGCAGCCGTAGCACAAGCAGGCATCGATTACAGTCCGAGCGGAATTGCGAACTACTGCTACGAACTTACAAAAGAGTTCAACCAGTTCTACCACGATTACAGTATTCTGAACGCAGACACCGAAGACGAAAAGACTACACGCCTTGTCTTGGCACAGAATGTAGCCAAAGTAATCAAGAACGGTATGGAGCTTTTGGGCATCGAAGTGCCAGAACGTATGTAACATATCCCTATTTCCCTCTCGTTTCGGAGAGGGAAATCTCTATTAACATACTGGCTTTAAAAACACTGAAAACCATTTATTATCACACTAAACAACAATAACGAAATTATGAAAAAAGTATTTTTAACCCTTCTTCTCGTTTCTTTTGCAGCCTTTTCTTGCAATTTGAAAACGCAAAAAGCAGAAACATCGAAAGAGGCAGGGGCTTTGAAAGAAGTAAAAACATCAAAGAAAGTAGAGGCTCCAAAAGGAGTAGAAGCACCCAAAAGCATAGATACTCCAAAAGGTATTGATATGGAATACATCAATGCCGTGGATAAGTTAATGGAGGTATCGGGTGCCAAAACTACATTGAAAGCACAATTTCCAATTATTATGAGCAATCTTAGAGAAATGCTAAAAGGCGTTCCTAACGATGTGTTTGCCAAGATAGAGTCCAAGTATCAAGAGATTTTTCTTAAAAGAATGACAGAATTTTATGCGCCGATTTACAATCGTTACTTTACGTTAGAAGATATAAAGGGGTACATTACCTTTTATGAAACCAACTTAGGACGTAAAGTAGCAAGAACAAATCCTTCGTTAATGAACGACCTTTATCAGGCGGGGCAGCAAGTAGGAGTAGCAATAGGACAAAGCGTTGTTGAAGAATTGCAAGCTGAAGGGTTCGATACAAAGGGCTTATAAAGCCTTCTTCTGCCCCTGTCAAGAGTGAAAACGTAACGTTGCCGCGACCATTTGTTTTACACATTATTATATATAAGCCGATGAAACTACAAAACCCACCCGAGAACAGACACGATACCGTGTTGCCTTTACCCTTGTGTGTAAAGGCAAATGCGTGGGCGGTAGATGCTGCGTGTTCGGGAAATCCGGGACCAATGGAGTACCAATGCATCGACCTTGCTACGGGACAACGCATTTTTCATTTCGGTCCGACGATGGGAACGAACAACATTGGCGAATTTCTGGCGATTGTTCATGCGCTGGCACTAATGGAAAAGCAAGGCATTAAGGACAAGGTTGTCTACAGCGACTCGTACAATGCCATCTTGTGGGTGAACAAAAAGAAGTGTAAAACCACTTTGGAGCATAACGAAAAGACCGCCGAGCTACACAATATCATAGCACGGGCAGAGCAGTGGTTGCGCACCCACATCGTAACCACGCCCATTATAAAGTGGGAAACAAAAGAGTGGGGAGAAATTCCTGCCGACTTCGGTCGCAAATAACATTGTTTTTGGAGTGAGTGCAGCGTATTGATTGCAATCACCAATGGCAGATAGGGGCGTGCTTTATCACGTTCCTAACACCAAGGAAGCAGCAACGTGGCAATGAGGAACGGAATGAATTCCGCCCCTACAACCCTTCCGCATATTTGCAGTGAATATAAGGTGGTTTTACAAGGAAATCGCTTTGATTTTGTAAAGATAATTTCGTTGAAAAACGGTAAATTCGTTTTGGCGTTGCGAAAGCGGTTGTTTTACGTTGCAAAACCTATGCTTTTACCGTGCAAAACAGCCGCTTTTGAAACGCAAAACAATAGGTTTTGCAAAGTGTTGATAACAAGATGGTTACACGATAGTTGTGCCTGTAATAAATCTTTATACGTTTTCTGCCTTTTTCCTACTTATACGATAAGAAATATTGCTGTGTTTTGAGTATGGGAGAACGGCAATAACAGCTCTTTAAAAATGTTGTTGGAAGAATCTGTATTTTGTGGTTTTCTGTTTCAGTAGCATAAAAAAAGTGATAGCTAAATGCAGCTATCACTCTAAATCTATGTGTTCTACGTTCATGTTTTCTGACCAGAATATGCGTGCAGCCTCCTTGAACTTGTCGGCGTTCTCGGTGGTGTAGTAGCGCACTGTTCCGTCTTTGGTGCAGCGGTCGTCCATATCGGTGTGGCGGGCAAGATAGTCTTTCAGACTGTCGGCAACATATTCGCCTTGCGATACGATTTGTATGCCGTCGGGAACGTATTGTTTTATCTTCGGCATAAGAATGGGGTAGTGGGTGCAACCCAGTATGAGTGTGTCGATGTCGGGGTCTAACCACAAGATGTGGTCGATGCGTTTCTTCACGAAATAGTCGGCACCTGCACCTTCTGCCTCGTTGTTTTCAACGATGGGTACCCACAGCGGACAAGCCACCCCCGTAACACTTAGGTCGGGCCACAGCTTGTTTATCTCCATATTGTAGCTTTCGCTTTTTATCGTTCCCGGTGTAGCGAGAATGCCGATGTGCTTGGTTTCGGTGAGTTTGCCTGCTATTTCGGCAGTAGGACGGATAACTCCGAGCACACGGCGGAGCGGGTCGATGTTGGGCAAATCGTTCTGCTGAATGCTGCGAAGGGCTTTTGCCGAGGCTGTATTGCAACCGAGTATTACCAATTGGCAACCCATATCGAAGAGTTTCAGTACGGCTTGGCGCGTGAACTGGTAGACTACATCGAACGAACGAGAGCCATACGGCGCACGTGCATTGTCGCCGAGATAAACATAATCGTATTGTGGCAACAGTTCGCGAATGGCTTTCAGAATGGTCAGACCGCCATATCCCGAATCGAAGACACCTATCGGACCTGCTGCTTGTGGTGGCAAATTGTTCATAGACTTATTGTAAAGCTGTTTTCAAAGCTGTTGTAATGTCTTCGCCAACCATATTGTTCACGTATGGCAGAGCGTTGTTGTCGGCGTTGAGAACGAAGGCGTAGCCGCTTTCCTGCGCCATTTTGGCAATCGTTTTTTTCAGTTTGGCGTGGACGGGAGCGTAAACCTGCTGCTCAAATTGCTCTATCAGGCGGTCGGCTTCCTTCTTAAAGGCAATGTTCTTGTCTAATATTTCCTGCAGTTCGGCTTGGCGTTTCTTCAGTATTGAGGGTGCAAAGTTGCGCTGACCTTCAAGAAAGTCCTCGTATTTGGTGTGGAAATCGTTTTCCGAACGCTTTGTTTCTGCATCGAATTTTGCCCGTAGCTCATCGACTTTGTGTGTGGCTGCGGGATATTCGGGCATAGCTTTCAATACTTCGTTGTAGTTGAAGTAGGCAAACTTCATTGCGTTTTGTGCGCTCACCATAAGTGGTAAGGCTGCAAGAAGGAGGAGTAAGAAAGTTTTCTTCATCATAATATATCAGTTTTAATCCTTATAGGGATAAATGAAAAAAGACCACCGCAACAAGTTTGTTCTTGCGGTGGTCTTACTCTTTCCGTTCGCTTTAGCAGCGTTGGGAAATACTAACGGGGGAAAGACACCCGCCCTTAGGATTGTGGGGAATGGCTGTTAGAGCCACACCGAGTTTCGTTTTTTGTTACTTCATCTTGGCAAGTTGTGCCTTCACTTCAGCAGTGATGTCCTTGCTGATAGCTTCGTTTACGTAGAGAGGTTGGCCTGCTGCCTTCTCCATAATGTAGACATAGCCGCCGTTCTTTGCTACTGCTTCGATGGCACTGCGTACCTTGTCGAGTACTGGGCCGAGCTTTTGCTGCTGCTGTTCGTTGAAAGCCTTTTGGTTGTCTTGTGCAGTTTGCTGAATCTTGGTGTACATATCCTGAAGTGCCTTCTCGGTTTCAGCCTGCTTTGTGGCGTTCATTGTACTCTTGGTCTTGTCGTACTCCTCTGCCTTGCGCTGCAATTCTGCTTGCATGTCGGTGAGCTGTTTCTCGTATTCCTTGCCTTTAGCTTCAAGTTCTTTCTGCACGTTGGTAGCTTCTGGCAATGATTGCAAGAGTGCCTGAGAATCGAGATGACCGAACTTCTGTGCAAACAAACTCATAGGAGCACAGAGCATCAACATTAAAATAAGCTTTTTCATTTTTCTTTCATTGTTTTAAATGTTTGTAATTGTCTGTTTGTTATTATCTATTTCCTCTTCTACGGCTTTGCAGCCATAGCGGTTATTGGTTGCCGTAGCCTAACTTTTGCAATACCTCGTTGCTGATATCAACCTTTGGCGAACCGTAGATGATGCCTGCAGTACTGCTCGAACGGTCGATGATGAGGCTGTAGCCACGTTGGTCGGCAATGTCTTTGACGGCGTTGTATATTTCGTCTTGAATAGGAGTGATGAGGCTGGTGCGCTTCTTGAACAGCTCGCCTTCAGGGCCAAAGTACTTGCGCTTCAGGTCGGCGGCTTGCTTCTCCTTTGTCATGATAGCCTCTTGCTTCTTCTTTTTCTGCTCTTGTGAGAGGAATACAACCTCGTTCTGGTAGTTCTTATACATCGTGGCTGCCTCTGTATTGAGGGCTTCCACCTCTGCTTGCCACTTCTTGCTGACTTGGTTCAACTGTTCGTTGGCACGCTCGTAGGCAGGAACGTTGCTAAGCACATACTCCATATCGAGGAGTGCGAACTTCTGTGCATGGGCTGTTATTGCAAAAACAGCTACCAAGGATAATGCGATTAACTTTTTCATTGTCAATATCTCTTCTTGTTATTTCTGTATGCCACCTGCATGGAAGTGGCATTGTTAAGTTGTTAGAACTCTTGTCCCAATACGAAGTGGAACTGGCTTCCGCCTTTCTTTCCAAAGACTTTGTCGAAGCCATAAGCCCAGTCGATACCCATCATACCCACCATTGGGAGGTAGATACGGACGCCTAAGCCTGCCGAACGCTTCATATCGAATGGGTTGAACTTCGATGTTTCCGTCCACGCATTACCTGCTTCTACGAATCCAAGACCGTAAACGGTGGTGTTACCCAAGAGGAACGGATAGCGGAGTTCGAGCGTCATGCGGTCGTAAGCGTAGCCTTCGCCGCGCTGTGTGAGCTGACCGTTGTCGTAACCACGCAGACCAATGGTTTCTTGCGCATAGCTTGAAGAGTATCCGCTCATACCGTCGCCACCCATATAGAAGGTTTCAAATGGGCTTTTCTTGTAGCGGTTGTAGCTTCCCAATAATCCGAATTCCACACGAGTCATCAACACGAAGCACTTGCTGCCACTGCTGAGGGCTGTAAAGGTGCGTGCCTTGAACTTCCATTTGTGATATTCCACCCAACGGTATTTCTCTTGTTGCTCTTGTTGATACGTAGCCGAGAAGCGGTCGTTGGCAAGGTTCTTGTAGTCTTTTTTGTCGAACTTAGACCAAGGCGGTGTAATTGAGAGCGATGCAGAGAACTCTGAACCCGTGCGTGGGTATAGCTGGTTGTCGGTAGAACTGCGATTGAGCGAAATGTTTAAGCTCAAGTTGTTGGCTGTACCGTTCGACATTATAAGGAAGTAACGCCAGTTCTTTAAGATGTAGCGTTGATAAGAAAGCTGAACGGAGAGCTGGAAATAGTCGTCTGGCCATCTTAGTCGCTTACCCCAACCAGCATAGAATCCCCAGATTTGAATGTACTTGTCGGGGTCGAGATAATTCTCGTAGTTGTTGTAATTGTAATTTCCTACGCCGTACATATAGTTGTAGTAGTTCTGCATATAGCTACGGCTGTAGTAGCTTGTGTTCACGTCGGTAGACTTAGAGAAGTTCGCACCGAGCGTAAACTGAATAGGACGCTTGCCTCCAAACCAGTTTGTGGCGTATTGCAAACCGTAAGATTGGTAGTATTTACCGTTGGTTTGGGCATTCAACGACATTGTTTCGCCATCGCCAATAGGCAGGAATCCTCTGTGTTCCTTGTTCTTTTTGAGCAGGTTTGCAATAGAGAAGTTGTTCAGTTTTAAGCCCAATTGCAACAGCGCACCCATCTGTCCCCAACCTAACTGTAACTGTATTTGGTCGTTAGACTTCTGTTTTAAGTTCCAGTTAATGTCTACTGTACCATCTTCATAGTTGGCTTTTGGCTCTGGATTAACCGACTCAGGGTCGAAGTGTCCCATAGATGCCAAGTCGCGGGCAGTACGCATTAAGGCTGCTTTAGAGAAGAGGTCGCCTGGCTTTGTGCGCAATTCGCGGCGGACAACATTCTCGTAAATGCGGTCGTTACCATTGATACGGACTCGCTTGATGCGTGCTTGCTGACCTTCGTAGATACGCATTTCAAGGTCTACGGAGTCGCCGACAATGTTAATTTCTGTAGGTTGCAAGTTGTAAAAGAGGTAGCCGTGATCCCAATATTGGTTACCAACCGACGATTCGTCCTCCGTTAATCGCTTGTTAAGGAACTTCTGATTGTAGACGTCGCCTTTCTTCATATCGAGCAACGAATTAAGATAATCAGTGGCATAAATTGTATTTCCCACCCAGTTGATGTTGCGAATGTAGTACTTCTTGCCTTCGTCTACCTTCACATACACGTTCACGTGCTTATCGTCTTCGTTCCAAATGCTGTCCTTTAAGATAGTTGCATCGCGGAAACCATGCTCGTAATACTTTTCAATAAGGTGCTTCTTGTCTTCCTCCCAACGTTCAGGAGTGAACTTCTTTGCCTTTAAAAGGGTTGATAGCTTACCTGCTTCGTTTGTTTTAGCGAAAGCACCCTTCTTAAATAACGAACCTTTTATCTTCTTGTCGTGCAGCTGTTCGTTGCCATCTATGATAATGTGGCGAACCTTTTTCTTTTCTTTCTTGTCTACTTCTATATCAAGAATGACTTGATTCTTTGCTGTAACGTCGTCGCGCTGGCGTATTTGCACGGTAGCATCTTTGTATCCCTTATCGTCAAAATACTTTTTGGCGAGGATTCTTGCACGGTCTATCATGTTAGGTGTTATCTGTCCACCTTTTATAATACCCAACTTCTGGTCCATATCTTCACGTTCGCTTTTCTTTAGCCCAATATAGTTGATGCTGGAAATGCGCGGACGCGTTTGTAAGTATATGTGTAGGTATGCTTTTTCGCCCACCAAGGAATCGACAGCTATTGAAACTTCGGAAAATAAGCCATGTTTCCAATAGCGTTTCACTGCGTTTGTGATGGCTGTACCTGGGATTTCGATGTATTGTCCTATGGTTAATCCTGAGATTCCCACAAGAACATAGTCTTCGTAGCCCTCCACTCCCGATACAGAAATGCCTGCTAACTTATACTGTTGTGGGTTGGTAGCGTATGAAATGGCTGGTTTTACAATTTTCTCTTGCGCTTTCATCTGCATGCTGAAGCTGAAAATTGCAGCCAAGAGTATCAAGACCTTTTTCGTATTACTCATTTATAGCGTATCTTTTTTATTTTCTTGTTCTGTTTCTACTTGTTTCTCTGTCTTTCCAAAACGACGCTGACGTCCCTGATAGTCGGCTATTGCTTTGTGCAAGTCGGCTTCTGAGAAGTCTGGCCAATAGGTATCGCAGAAATATAGTTCCGAATAGGCTAACTGCCAAAGCAGATAATTGGATATGCGGAACTCTCCTCCCGTCCTGATAAGTAGGTCAGGGTCGGGCATAAAGTTTGTGCAAAGACTGTCGTTAATGGCGTTTTCGTCTATGTCGTCGATGCTTAATTCGCCTTTTTGAACCTTTGCTGCTATCTGTTTTGTAGCTTCTGTAAGTTCCCAACGTGCAGAATAGCTTAGCGCAACCACCATTGTCATAGTATCGTTGTTTGCCGTATGCTCAATGGTTTCGCGGAGTTTGTCTGCTACTGCTGCAGGAAGGCGGTTGATGTCGCCAATAACTTGGAAGCGTACATTGTTCTTCATAAAGATTTCATCTTCGAGAGAAGTCAGTACAAGTCCCATAAGTGCAGCTATCTCGTCGGACGGCCGATTCCAATTTTCAGTGGAAAAGGTGTAAAGTGTAAGGTACTTTACGCCCAATCGGGTACACTCCGACGTAATCCGACGCACGGTATCTACTCCCGCTTGATGCCCGTACGAACGTGGCTTGTTGCGTTCTGTAGCCCAACGACCGTTGCCGTCCATAATGATGGCAATGTGTTGCGGTATGCGTTTCATATCTAATTCTTCTGCCATATTTTGCGAAGATTGTATTGTTTCTTATTTGTTATAACCAATTAAATGGGCAACTGTCGGCTATTCGTCTTCGTTATGACAAGTGCGGCACTTTGCCATAAAGCTGTAAGTGAAGGTGAGTTGCAGGGTAGAATAGCAGTCGGTGTTCTTGAAAGCTCCACTACTTTTTATGTCGTAGGGGTCTTTCTGTCCGTCCAACTCGTCGGAAAGGCAGAAGTGCATCACCCATTCCAATCCGATATTTGTGCGTTCTCCCATTTTATACTTGATGCCCAAACCTATTGGAAGGTTTGCCGAAAAAGCCGATTTCCTATCTCCGTCTTTTATCTGCACGTAGGTCGCGCCTAATCCAACAGAAACAAATGGCGTTAAACGCTGTGCTCCTCTGTATTCCCTTCCTGTGCCGTAGGGCCAGAAGTTGTATTCGTAGGCAACTCCAACGTCTACCAAAGCATTGCTGAATTCGTAGGGTTTGGTTGAAAACTTAGGATAGTAAGTCTTTACATCGCTCGACTTTCCCTGCATCTTTCCATACGAAACGTTGAACTTCAGCCCCATATAAGGACTGAAAGCATAGCGTGCCAATAAGGTTCCCATAGGCTGAAGATCTTTTGTAAGCGAACTGTTGAAATCGCCAAGATAGCCCATCAATCCTACTCCCGCACCCAATTCCATTTTATATTCTTCGCCGTCCTGCGCCTGAACAGGGGCAGAAGCAATGAAGAGCAATATATAAAAAAGGATACGTTTCATTTCTTTGCTTTTATTCTTGTTGGTTGTGGAAGGCTCTCTACAGCCTTACAACCACCCTTGATTTTTTATTCTGTAAAATCGGTTTGAGGCTTTTTCCACCCCATACAGTTCATTCTGCCTTTCCAAACCTTGTTTCCGCTGACAATCCAAATGTAGTTTTGGCTGTCGGCTGTTGCAGCAAAATATCCCGAAGGTATAGCGGCTGGGTAGACGTAAGTCTTGTTGGCTGTCCAAACAATGCCACTGTTGCTGCTTTCTTTTATCTGTGCAAACTTGCCGTCGTTAGTTACACCGAACGCCATAGCCTTGTTGTTGTAATGGAGAACAGTGAGGAAGTTGTATTTAGGAAGTTGGAAAGTCTCGCTTAATCCCGATTCTACGAACGACCACTTGTAGTTTGTAGCTGCATTTGTATAGTCTACGAGCTTGTTCCATATTACTGCGTGGTTGCTTGTTGCGTTCGTTCCGAAAAGTACAACCCTGTCTATCTCGCTGTTTGCAGCCAATGGCTGGCACATATAGCCAACGCCTTCGGTAGGCAGTTTTGCAGCATCGGTGTCCAATGCCTCTGCTTTCCAGTTGGCACCGTTGTCTTTCGATACCATAAGCGTTTTGCTGTGAGAAAGCGCGTACAGTTCTGTCTTACTTGCAGCAACAAGCTGTTGCAGCGATGCAGTGCCTGTTGTTTCCCATGTTTTGCCGTCGGTAGTGCGCTTGATTTGCCCGTTGTCGAGCAAGTAGATGGCACCTTGGTTCACGATGACGCTCTTGTAAGCCTCTGCTGCAAAGGTTGCAGGAAGCTGTGTCCACGTGTTTCCGTCTTCTTCTGATGTGAAGTAGCCGAGTGTCTGGCTGCCTTTCTTACCGAAAACGTAGATTTTTCCGTCGTGGTTTACCATCTTTGCGTTCTCAAACAGTGCAAAGTTGGCATTATCGTTGAATGCTTTCCACGTAAATTCGTTGCCGCGTTGCTTGTGCACATTCACCGATATGGTGTAAGTGCGGCGGAGGCTTCCGTCTTGAGAATAAACGGTAACGGTGCGTGGTTTCGAGAAATCGATAGAGTCTTTCTGGTTGTACAGCGTCTCTTTGTCGTCGGTTAACGACTTGAAATATAAGATACCTCCACTTTTTGTTGCGATGCTGGCAATCACAGCCTTCACTCTCGCTCCGTAAGGCAGTGAGTCAGGGTTGTAAATCGTTCCGTTGTTGTGGTCGATATAGAACCTGTGCTTGTTGAGTTTCTTGTATTTAGCGATAACGGTTGTGTCTTTTCCAGCCTTGGTAATCGTATCAAGAGGAAATTTTATTTCTTGAAGCGAGAAGGCAACAATCGCAGTTTCGTACGGTCTTGTTTCTTCTTTCTTATCGTTTTCGCTAAAGCACGATGTCAGCGCAAGTGCCATTGTCAGCATTGCTATAAGGGAATATATCTTATTTCTCATTGAGCTGTAATTATACAATTTGTCTGCAAATTTAATTAGAATTCTTTAGATACTACCCGATTTTCTTAGTTAATTATGTAAATTATTGAATTTAGCTCCTATTTTTAAGTTTGTTTAGTAAAGACTTCCGATATAATTTCGATTACCTACAATTAGGTAAAATAACTATAAATCGGCAAAAGCCTTTCTCCATTCCAATTATTTTGCCTACATTTGCCCTTACAAGTTATATCTTAAAACAAATATATTTATGAAAGAAAATAAAGTTTTGGTAAGCAATTTACCATCAGAATGTACCACGATGATTGTGGGACAGGAAATGACAAGCGACGGTTCTATGATGGTGGCACGTTCCGAAGACTGGGACGCCATGGAGGCAAAGAACTACGAAATCTACGAAGATACCACTGAGGGCGCAACCGAATATGTTGCGAAAGACAGTCCTTTCCGCTGCGAACTCCCCAAGGAGGCTTTGGGTTACAGCGCATTGGCACCCTATTGTCTGCCCAATCACTGGGGAAGCGCAGGCTTTAACACCGCAGGCGTAGGTATGAGTGCCACGGAAAGCATATTCAGCAGCGACGAAGTGTTGAAGTACGACCCGCTTGTAGAGAACGGTATCGCTGAGAATGCCGTATTCAACGTTGTTCTGCCCTACATTCGCACCGCACGCGAAGGTGTTGAACGCTTGGGTATGCTGATAGAAAAGCACGGCATTGCCGAAGGTTTCGGTATCGGTTTTGTCGATAACAAGGAGATATGGTATCTTGAAACAGCCTGCGGTCATCGTTGGTTGGCTTGCCGTATGCCGAAAGACCAATGTTTCGTTACAGGCAACCAGAGTCGTTTCCGCCTATACGACCCATTAGACACAGAAAACTATATGGCTTCCAACGACCTCTTGGAGTTTGCCGAGAAGCACGGATTGTACGACCCAAAGAAGGGCAATTTCGACTTCCACGAAGCCTACGCACGCGACATAAAGCTCGACACCACATACAATTATCCACGTGTATGGGGATTGCAGAAAATGTTCTCGCCCAGCATAAAGAACGACGTTACAAAGAATACGTTCCCCGTTTATGCCAAGGCGGAAAAGCCAATCAGCATTGCAGATATGCGCCACGCCTTCCGTTTCCATTACGACAATACGGAGCACGACCCTTATTTGCACAGCAACCCTAAAGAACCTTATCGCCCTGTGTCTATCTTCCGTACCACACAGACCCACATCTTGCAGGTTCGTCCCGAACTTCCACAAGCCATTGGCTGCGTGAACTATGTGGCAATGGGTATGGCAGACCTTGGCTTGTTCCTTCCACTTTATCAGGGTATCACCTCTTATCCAGAGGCTTACACGAAGGGTACCGACAAGTCGAGTGTCGATTCGGCTTATTGGAAATTCCGCAAAGTGATGACATTGGGTATGGTGAACTACAACAAATATGCACCAATCATCAAGGAAGCCTATCTGAAGTTTGAGGCAGAAACCGACCAGCGTCAGCGCGAAATGGAAGAAGAGTACCTGCGCATTTACAAAACGCAGCCTTTGCGTGCAAAAGATATGTTGCAGGAATTTTCCGACAAGATACTCACTAAGGGTATGGAACTTGCCGACCGCTTGCAGGAAGAGCTGTTCACGCAGCTTACAAAGGATATTCAAGCTGAATATCTTTTCCACGGCGCATAATTCCTGCTGTTGCGTAGAGCGATATACATAGAAGCGGGTGTACCGAACAAACAGTTTTGGTACACCCGCTTTCCGTTGCAAATACACCTTGAAGGCACGCTGCTGCATACACCCCTCTTAAACGGAAGGTTTTGTTTTATAGCATAATATTGCCCCTTTTCTTCTATTTTACAGTGGGGTATGTGTTCCGAAACGTTTTGTCTGTCGAATTACTTACACGTAAAGAAATATTTATTTACGTGTATGGAAATTATTACTTACGTGTATGGAAATTATTACTTACGTGTAGAAAAATATTTCTTTACGTGTAAATAATTTGTAAGATTTGTGCTAAAACAGAACGATACCTGCTTATATATAAAGAGGTAAATCGTCGTTTGTTGATATTCGGAGGGTAGAATATGATGCCCATAGCACGGAAAGTTTCCATAATCCTTGCATTTCCATCGTTCGTGTTCAATTGTTTTAAAGTGGCGGGAAATGCTTGAAAACCTATCTGTTAGCGCATCTGTTTTCGCCGTAGTTCGCACTAATGGAGATAAAATTTCAAAAAAAACTTTTAAATTAATAGGTTTTTATCATTTTATTTGTATCTTTGCGAGGTCATCATATTTATCTTATCTTTATAGTAGTATGAGGTTTAAGTGAGTTTTATGATATGGCAACTATGAATAAACTTGTTGTTAATCTAATGTATTAATTACTGAAGTTGATGAATAAGCTAATTGTTAAACAACTAAATATTTACTAAACCAAAAACAGATGAAAAAAATTCTATTATCTTGCGTTGCATTTGCAATGGCAATCGTAGCTACTGCACAGAACGGTAGCTTGAAAGTAACCGAGCCAGAGTTCGACTTCTCTCAACCGGTTAGTTCTGTAAAGTACCAAAACAACGCTAAGGTTATACGAGCAAAATTGCCTGCCAATCAGCGTTATATGGGTAACTATAGTGGCGATGAGTATAGCGAGAAGGGTGTTGGCTTCACACAGAATGAAGGTAAAATAACGCTTCTTACACCTGTTAACAAGATTATTGCCGAGAACTTCAATGGAGGTAAGGTAGTTGGTATGCGTGTTGCACTGCCTGCCGATGGTATTGGTGCTATAACTGCAAAGCTATACACCTACAATATTTCGGGTGGTGATATAGAGTATAATGTAGTGGCTGAAAAGGAAATTACCAGCACCAAGAAGGGCTGGAACGATTGTACTTTCTCAACCCCTTATGCTCTTGACCTTAGCAAAGTAGAAGGTGTGATGTTAGGATTTACCTATACACAGAAGAAAGGGTCTTCTCCTGAATGTTACGCAATCTCTTTGTTGAAGGAAGGAGCAATTGAAGCTACATACGCCGCTATGGAAGGTAGCAGCAAATTGTATAAGTTTGGCTCTGAAAAATATGGCAATCTTTGCATTCAGGCAATAGTAGAAAAAGAATATCCAGCAAAGGATATCGTTCTCCACAATGTTACATTCAGCAAGTTTACAAAGGCTGCAAACAACTCTAAGTTTACTGTAAATGTCAGCAACTTTGGTACAACAGATATTAAATCTTACACTTTGACAACATCAATTGATGGTAAGCAGATAAAAGAACAGACCATCACAGGCGTTGTAAATGGCAATATGAAAGCCGATGTTGTTGAGATTCCTACAATAGATGTACAGTTAGGCGCACGCAAGATTAAGTTCGCTATTACAAAAGTAGATGGTGCTGCACCTACAGGCAACACCAAGAACGATGCTTACGAGGCTGATATAAATCTCTACGAAACAGGTCTTAAGAGACAAAAGCACCTCGTAGAACAATTTACTGCTGTAACTTGTACTTGGTGTCCTACTGGTTCAAGACTCTTGAAGAAACTGCAAGAGAAGCGCAAAGACTTGGCTTGGATAGCACTTCACGGTCCAATGGGTAGCCCAGACCCTATGCAGACAAACCAAAGCATAGCCATAATGAAGGCTCTTGGTGCAAATGGCTATCCAACAGCAGCATTTAACAGAGTTGTTATTGAGGGTGAACTTACAACAGCAATTGCTTTCAAAGAATCAGCTTTTGAACAGGGCGTTCAAATGTTTAGCAATATGTTTGACCAAACAGACGAAAATCTCCCTGCATTTGTAAATATCGACATAGTTGCAAAGGCAGACAAACTCGCAAATGGAAGCAACCAAATGGTTGTTGATGTGAAGGGTATTGGTGTTAAGAACGCAGGTGGTTTCCTCAAGGATTATGCACTTTATGTTTATGTAACAGAAGATGGAATCGTTAGCCCACAGATTGATAAGGGACAAAAGATTAAGAACTATGTTCACAACAACACATTCCGTCAGTGCTTGACAAACATCAACGGTGATAACATTACATGGAACGGCGACAACTTCGACAAGCAATTCACTTACGATATTCCTGCTGCGTACAATGCAAGCAAGATGCACGTTGTTGCTTTCGTAGCTCCTAAGTTGGGCAACAGTGCAACTCCTATAACCGAACTTGTAGTAAATCAAACCAATATGGTAGAAGTTACTACTACTGCAGGCATTGAAGATGCAAGCATGGACAATGATAACGAAATCGTAGCTCGCTACAACCTTGCAGGTCAGAAGATTGACACCGCACAGAAGGGTGTGAATATTGTGAAGTACAAGAACGGCAAAGTTGTAAGAGTAGTTGTAAAATAAATCAAGAAAGCAATATAATAACAGCAAGAATTATTATTGCTGATTGATTCGCAATCTCTACTTTTGTCGAGCTGAAAATATTTTGCAGCAGAGGCAAAAGCGAAAAAAGGCTGGATTCCGATAATGGAATCCAGCCTCATTTTATGCACTATTGTTTTGTTTCCACAGCTTTAAAAGAGAACCTAAATAGTCTTGGTATCGGTTAGAGTCATTGGTTCTGATTCGTTATTTAGTTGTAACTATGACTTTTATTGTGTTGTTTGCCCACTTCACGAGGTACACGCCTGCGCCCTGTGCGTTGAGTTTGGCAGTGCCGTTGTGGCTTGTGGTCTTGTCGGAAAGCATACCATTTGCTGTGTAGAGTGCTACGGTTTCGTCATTAGCAATACCTTCTACGGTTATAGTGTTGTGGATAGCATAAGCCTTAACCGCACCCGTTGCAGCGGTTGTGCTGATTCCGCTTGGGTCTAATCCGTCGTAAGGCTTTGGTGAAGTCATGCCATAATCGTCGATATTCAACGCAAGCACAGGCCATTTCTTATCTTTGGCAATCTTTACATCGCTCACGAGAGCTGCGTTCTTCTCGAGTGTGCCCGATGTTTCTGTAACATACAGACCTTGCAAGTTGAGTCCGCCGTAGTCGTCCCATTCGTCTGAACCGTAAGCAACATATTGGGGCAGTGCCTTCATGAAGTCTGTCATATTTGCACCTTTAATATTATTGCGTTGCATTTCTATATGGCGCAAGGCGGGTTCTGCAGCTAATTTGATTTCTGAAATTGCGTTGTTATAACAGTTTACCTGCTCTACCTTTGGGTTATTGCTGAGATCGAGCGTTCCTTCGATAAGGTTGTCGCGACAGATGAGCGATGTCAGCAGTGGGTTTTTGCTAAGGTCGAGTTGCTTAATCTTATTGCCATAGCAACTGAAATCGGTGAGTGCGGGCATCGACTTGAGGTCTATGTCTGTCAATTCTTTGTTGTTGCCGCAATAAAGCGTAGCGAGCACGGGTACATAGTTTACCTCTAACTTCGTAAGCTCGTTATCGTCGCAGTAGACTTCTCGCAGTTGAGGTTGATTGGTAATGATGATTGATGCAAGTTTGTTGCTGCTGCAATCTATCTTTGTTATCTTTCCGTAAAGTGTAACCTCAGTCTCTGTAAGTATCAACTCGTCTTTTTCGTTGTACTTAGCCCCCTTTATTTTAATCTCTTCTCCTTCTTTTGCAGCTACTTTTAATGAGAGTATGCTGCCTACAGCTTTATTGCTTTTAATAACAATCGTATTGGGTTCTGTGCTTTCTTCTATGATGCCTAAGAAGTTTTCGCTCCATTCCTCATTCGCTTCGTAGCTCGCTTTAGCTCCTAAAGGTACATAAAGATAGGCTGTGTAGTTTTTAAACATAACACCGAATGCACCCGTATCAGCTGCAGGTGCTTTGGTGGCGGCAACATGTAGTTCGCGTAATTTCTTGCAACCATCTATTGCACCTGCTTTCACATCTGTAAGAGTAGCTGGCCAATACATACGTTCCAAAGCTTCGGTGTTGCAGCACAGGCTGACAGGAATAGTTTTAACCCCTTCGTTAATGTAAATGTCTTTGAGGTTTACAGCACCTTCGAATATGCCTTGATAGAGGGTTGTAACGGTCGGCAGAGTCTTATACAGTGCTCTATTGTCTGCCAATGGGTAAGCTACAAGTGTGGTTTCGTCGGCACTATAAAGCACACCGTCTACAAGTTTGAAGTTAGGATTGTTCACAATTTCTATCTTTGAAAGTTGCTTGCAAGCTGCAAACAAAGCTTGCCCAATCTTCTCTAACTTATCATTTAATACAGCTTTTGTAATTGGTGTACCGTATAGCGCATTGTCGCCCAATGTCTTTAACGACTTCGGGGCGGTAAATTCGGTAATGGCAGTCATATAAAGTGCACTTCTTCCGATACTTTCCAATCCGTCGGGAAAGTTTATATCCGACAAGGCAGAGCAACTCATAAAGACGGTTTCGTTTAGTTTCTTTATGGTTTCTGGTAGTACAACCTTCTTTAATTTCTGACATTTAAAGAATGCACCGTTGCCAACTGTTGTTACTGTCTTAGGGAATGTAAAAGTCGTTAGCGCAGGGTGCTTGCGAAATGTATAGCCTGGAAATACTGTTGTTTCCTTGCCTTCAGCATCTACAATGACAGCATCTAAAAGGTTTAATACTTCGAGTGCGTTTGCTTGTGCAAGTCCGTCAATGTCAGAAGTGTTTATTTTACCAGTAACGGTAAGGTCTTTAACAGTCTTTAGTTCTTCACCAATAGTTGCAGACAATGTTCCTGGTTGGGCAACATCTATCGTTTTCGTTGTTTGTGCATGTAGCGTGCAACTGAAGAACACAGATAAAAGTAATGTGAATAAATAGGCTTTTCTCATAATGTGATGTTTTAAAGATAAATTCTGATATATGCAAAGATATGATAAACGTCATTAAGAACCAAATTTAAATGACAAAATGTTTATTATTCTTTGCAGAGTATAGCTATTTGACAGAAGCTTGAATCTGCAAGAATATCTCTGAACGCGTCTTTAAACAGCTAAATTTGTATTGTTTTAAAGAAGTAACCCCCACTTAATAAGTAGCGAAGGTTCTTTTGACAATGCCTTGTTTCTCCTTCAAAAGCATAAATTTAAAGAATTACTTACACGTAAATAAATATTTTTCTACACATAAGTAATAATTTCTATACACGTAAATAAATATTTATTTACGTGTAAGTAATTCAATAGGCAATCGTTTTCGCAGAAAGTGTGCAATACTTTTTAATATTATTTTGTAAGTACAGATAATTTAAGTACCTTTGTACCCAATTTGTAAATATATAGGTTGTATGCCTCTGAAGTTAAATAACTTAGGAATGTATCTTTTCCCACTAAATAATAAAGATATAGATGGGTTGCAAGGAAATAGAGTTTTCCCTGCAATCTATAACATTTTGTATTTGGTTAGAGCAGATATTTCGTTGATATACATTGTGATTAAATCCTTATTTAAAATATACGTGCGTGTGCGAGAAACACTTCGCCACCTTCGACAAGAAAAGAAGTCTTGATGAACTTTTCTTATTATTTTTTCGTATAAGTAAGTTTAGTTGCGAGGACAGATATAAAGCAGCTTCGACAGTTGCTTATTCTTTAAATAAAGAGTTATAAACTCAAAAAATCAAATATATAATTTTAATTATGAAACAAACAAAACTTTTATTTTTGCTGTTGCAGGCATTCTTATTATTGGCTATGCCTACAAAGAGTAGGGCACAGGGACAGAATGAGAAGCATCAATGGAATGGAAATCCTATCAGCAGTGTAGCCAATAATCCCAATGAAGACTTGCGTACGGTGTATCTTTACAACGTTGGGACGGGTAAATTCCTGAATACAGGTAGCTATTGGGGAACGGTAGCTGTAGGATTTAAAGTGGGTATGACTGTGCATATATCATACAGTGGAAATCATTATAGGATGCGAGGGCCACTTGCCACTACTGAAGGAAACTTGATAGCGTTTGGTCGCCGAAAGGATACCCCTGGCTATGATAAGGATATGAATTACAACCATGTGTATGTTGACAGAGGAGTAGATTATGATAATACCAAGACTCCCAATCCTTATTGTGATGTGGACCATCATATCAACGGTATTATTAATTGGGATTTTAAAGAAGTTAAAACAGGTAGCAAGACATATTATATCTCTTTCAAAAATGATGAAAACCAAGGATATAAAGGGACACGTTGTCTTCAGATGAAGAGTAATGGAAAAAATAAGACAAATAAGATAGAATTCCCTAAATCTGAAAATGTTGGCAATTCTAACTTGTTCTGTCAATGGAAAATTATTACCAAGAAAGACTTGAAAGACGCATTTAAGGCTACTTATGCGTCTGATGAGGCACCTGCCGACGCAACTTTCCTTCTCTATGACCAAAACTTTGAGCGTGGTAATACATCGGTTGAGAAATGGGTTGCACATGGCGTTACGTGGAAATATGAAAAACCTGAAGCTTATCAATTTAAGCCAGACTCGAAGGATTTTACATATTATGTAGGTAATGGCGCAGTATCAAGCAATTATTATATGGCAGAATATGCAGGATATACCACTGCTAATGTCCGCAACGTAGGCAATGATGCTCACGCTAATGGAAAGGTTTCTCAGGCGGTTACTACCATCAAGAAAGGATGGTATAAGGTTTCTTGTAATGGATTCTACAATGCTGCTCAGGGCAGTAATATGGTCTCAAGCCTATTTGCAAGGGTACAAGGTGACAACTCTAGTATTTCTAATGTAAGCGCACCTCTGAACAGATTTAACTATGAATTTACCTATACCAAGAAAGATATGCTTCATCTTTATACCGAAGATAATCTTCCGCGTCCGATAGGTTCAAACCCTTGGGTAAGCCCTTATGCTAATGCAGGTATAGAGTTTGAAAAGGGTAAGTACAATAATACTATTCTCGTCTATGTACCTAAGGATAATGCTGTACTGAACATCGGTATCGAGATTATTGGCTCTACAGAAGACCTCGACTGGACATGTTGGGATAACTTCCAATTGCAGTATTGTGGTGACAACGATATGGTACTGGACGAAGGACAGATCTCACTTGAGTATCTTAAAAAGCAGGGAATATCTAAGGATAACGCCTATACACTGATTCTGAAGCGTACGATGAAACCTGGCTTGTGGAGTTCTATCACTCTTCCCGTTGCTCTTACGGCAGGACAATTCAAGACAGCCTTTGGCGATGATGCTAAACTGGCACACTTGAAAGGGCAGGATGCAGATATTCCTACACGCATTGACTTCAAATCGGTAGACCTTACCGAAGATGATAATATCGTTATTTATCCTGAGCAACTCTACATTATGCAGTCTACTCGTGCAGCCAATGTATCTACGGGAAGCTATGACAAGATACTTACTGACCACACGACACTAACTGTTTCGGCACCATATTTCACAATCAACAATGTGGCATTGCCCAAGATACCGAACGAAACATTTAAAGAAACTCCGAAGTGGACAACCACTGAGGCTGGAAATATTCAGTTCTGTGGTACACAAATCAACCAGATTTCAGCCATAGTTCCTGCCCAATCGTATGTGTTGGGAGCAAACAATGGCAAGTGGTATTACACAAAAACAGCTTTGCCTATAAAGGGATTCCGTTGCTGGATTGCCACCAATGCAAATGGTACAAGCCCTGCCAAACCGCTTACCTTTGCCGTAGATGGCAAGGTTGAGGGAGATGTTACGGCCATACAGGGATTGGAACAAGATACAAGAAAGCCTCATACCAATGCAGCCGTTTATAATCTGCATGGACAGAAGGTAGCTTCAGATGCTTCAAACCTCAACAGTCTGCCAGCTGGTATCTACATTGTAAACAACAAGAAAATATTGGTAAAATAACAGAAGAATATGAAACGAACATATATAATACCTCAAACGGAGCTTTACACTGTACATACAGAACAGTCGATGCTACTCCGCTTCTCACAGGTTGATAACGACGGTGACGGAAAAACCGACCAGCGTCCCATCATAGATGGCGACCCAGATGGTGGAATAGGTGCAAAACCAGGTTGGTTTGAAGATGAATTCGATGACGGAACTGGTAACTTTTGATTTTTGGGGAACTAATGCCTCATAGTGCTGTGCTTCATTATAATGAGTAGTGAGGCGTAGCAGAAAACTTGCAAGGATTTCCCTTTCTATAATAATACAATGGGTAGATAAAACCCAATAGGCAATTTTTACAAGGGGTACGATGGACGTGAAATGAGAAAAACGTCATCGTACCCCTTTACAATGATAGAAGAAATGGCAGGGACTGCGCCTCGTCTGCCTGCGAGAATGAGTAGTGCAGTTCTTCTGTATATTTACCAACAAGGAACAGGCAAAACACAGTAGACCTATAAAGTACTTTTGGTTTGTTCCCTGAACCGATACACTCTATGCAATGTAACCCTCCTTTTCCTATTTCCTATTCGTAGGTAATAGTTTGCTATATGGGAACGTGCGTTTGGGTAATACGATGAAAAAACATACCTTTGCCACCATATTTAAAATATAGAGAACTAAAAACAAAACAATAAAAAACATAAAACAATGGAAGAAAATAGAAAAGAACTGAACCGCAACTTGGCACAGATGCTTAAAGGCGGTGTTATCATGGACGTTACAACCCCTGAACAAGCTCGCATAGCTGAGGCTGCTGGTGCTTGTGCGGTAATGGCTTTGGAGCGTATTCCTGCCGATATTCGCGCTGCAGGTGGCGTGTCTCGTATGAGCGACCCTAAGATGATTCGTGGCATTCAAGAGGCTGTAAGCATTCCTGTAATGGCAAAGGTGCGTATCGGACATTTTGTTGAGGCACAGATTCTTCAAGCTATTGAAATCGATTACATCGATGAGAGCGAGGTGCTTTCACCAGCTGACGATGTTTTCCATATTGATAAGGATAAGTTCGACGTTCCTTTCGTTTGTGGAGCAAAGGACCTTGGCGAGGCATTGCGCCGTATTGCAGAAGGTGCAACCATGATTCGCACAAAGGGCGAGCCTGGTACAGGCGACATTATTCAGGCTGTACGCCACATGCGAATGATACAAACAGAGATGCGCCGTCTTACATCGCTTGGCGAAGACGAACTCTACGAAGCTGCAAAACAGCTCCGTGCGCCTTACGAACTTGTGAAGTATGTTCACGATAACGGCAAACTCCCTGTTGTAAACTTCGCTGCGGGTGGTGTTGCTACTCCTGCTGACGCTGCGCTTATGATGCAGCTGGGTGCTGAAGGTGTATTCGTTGGTTCAGGTATCTTCAAGTCTGGCAACCCAGAGAAGCGTGCTCGCGCTATCGTTCAGGCTGTTACCAACTACAAAGATGCTAAGATGCTTGCTGAATTGAGCGAAGACCTCGGCGAAGCAATGGTAGGTATCAACGAAAGCGAGATTGCTATTTTGATGGCAGAACGTGGCAAATAATCGAGCAAAATATGAAGATTGCCATATTAGCCTTACAAGGAGCATTTGCTGAACACGCCAAAATGATGCAGCGACTGGGGCACGAAACCTTTGAAGTGCGCCAGCTTGCTGACTGGAACAAGCCTAAAGACGGACTGATTATTCCTGGCGGAGAAAGCACCGTAATGCTGAAACTCCTACACGAGTTGAACTTGTTTGAGCCTATAAAGAAAGACATCGAAGGCGGTTTGCCTGTTTATGGCACTTGCGCAGGACTTATTCTGCTATCGAAAGAGGTGGAAAATGCAAAAAGTCCGTACGACCGTTTCGCTACGATGAACATTCGTACCTGCCGCAACGCATACGGCAGACAGATGGGAAGCTTTGCTGTTGATGCGCCGATGAAAGGTATTGCCGAACCCGTTCCAATGACTTTCATACGTGCACCGTATATTGAAAAAGCAGGCGAAGGCGTAGAAGTGCTTGCCGAAGTAGACGGACGCATTGTTGCAGCCCGCCAAGGCAAACAGCTTGTTACGGCTTTCCACCCAGAGTTGGGTACCGATACTCGTGTTCACGAGTTATTTGCAGAAATGTTGAAATAAAAGATAGAATGGCGGTTTGCTGTACGAACAAGGTGCAGCAGCCGCTTTTTTATTTCTCAATAGTTACGTAAATTCGGTATATGAAAGCAGGTTAGGCAAGCAATCCTGTAGATATTCTTTTAGCAAGCTCCCTAATGAAACAGTGAGCTTTTTTTGTTTCGTTTTGTAAAGATAATTCCCTTAAAAATTGATGACTGCGTTTTGACATTGCGAAAGCGGCTGTTTTGCGCTGCAAAACCTACGCTTTTACCGTGCAAAACAGCCGCTTTTGGAACGCAAAACAATAGGTTTTGTAATACACTGAATGCCAAATGGTTAAGTGATAGTTTCACTTGTGAAAAATATTTACACATTTATTACCTTCTTTTCGTGCATAAGATAGCGCGAATTGGGTGTAAGATTTCAGGACGAAGACACTTCACTTCTTTTTGATTATAAGCCTATTAAATCATAAACGATACTTTCTTTAAGTGTCTTAATGAATAATATATTGATGTCATTCTTATACCAAACTCGCGTAATGGTTAGTTGAACTTGGAATAACAACAAAGGCGACACCTTTTAAAAGGTATCGCCTTTATCGTTAGTCTTACACTATATGCTTTATGCGTTTACAGCATCAGCAAGTTCAGCACCTGGCTTGAACTTAGCAACTTTCTTAGCTGCAATTTGTATTTTCTGCTTTGTTGCAGGGTTAATACCTTCGTGTGCAGGGCGTTCTGTTACAGAGTAAGTACCGAAACCTACCAACTGAACTTTATCACCAGCTACGAGTGCTTCTTTGATAGCTGCGGTCATAGCGTCTAATGCTTTCTTAGAGTCAGCCTTGCTTAAACCTGCACCGGCTGCGATTTTCTCGATTAGTTCTGTTTTGTTCATAATTTTTGAATTATTATTTGATATTATACAAAATATTGTTCCAACATTTCTGCAAATATAATCGTTTACTTTTATAAAACAAACAAAATCACAAAGAAATGTAAACTTTTACCTAAAAAAAGTGCCTCGCTAAGCCTTTTTCTACCAAAAATGCAGAAAAATTAGTATTTTTGCAGGCGTTAAGCAGAAACAACTGAAAGTTTGTCATTCGCTTACACTTGCTTGCTGAGAAATGAAAAGTTGGCAAAGACTTTGCTATTCACAACATTAAGGAGACCACCAAATCTCTATAAACAAACAGTATAATATATGCGCAATATACCAACAGTAACAAAAAATCTGCTCATTCTTAATGTTCTGGCTTTCGTTGCCTACATTATATTTAGTGGAATGGGTATCGACCTTAACAATTTATTGGGTCTTCACTTTTTCCTTTCCAACGATTTCCACCTTTGGCAGCTTGTAACTTATATGTTCATGCATGGCGGTTACATGCACATTCTAATGAATATGTTCATGCTTTGGATGTTTGGCATGGTAATGGAAAACGTGTGGGGCTCGAAGAAATTCCTATTATATTATATGGTAACGGGTATCGGTGCCGGTCTTTGTCAGGAGCTGGCACAATACGCTACCTATATGGCGGAGGGCTTGAACCACTGTCAGTATGTGGCAACCAAAATGGGACATATACCAACGGAGAACTATCTGAGCCTTTGGACAACCGTAGGTGCTTCGGGAGCAGTGTATGGTGTGCTGCTCGCATTCGGACTTACGTTTCCTAACGAACGTATGTTCATTATTCCAATCCCCATTCCGCTGAAAGCAAAATGGATAATTTTCGGCTCTATTGCCATCGAACTTTTCTCGGCAATGGGAACAAGCAACGACGGTGTGGCGCATTTGGCACACCTTGGCGGTATGCTGTTTGGCTATCTGCTCATACGCTATTGGCGCAAGCACCCTTATTCTGACGGCGACTTCGGTATGGATAAGGGACGTCGTTTCTTCGACAATATGCGCAATAACTGGGAGAACCGAACAAATCGTTCGGCAGGTAACAATCAGGAAGGAGGCAACAACGGCTTCCAATGGAATACCACACATAGGCAGCAAACACAGCAGCCTGAAAGCGATTGGGACTACAATGCACGAAAGAAAAAGGAACAAGAAGAAGTAGACCGCATACTCGATAAGATAAGAAAGAACGGCTATGACAGTCTGACCAAAGACGAAAAGCAAAAGCTTTTTGATAGCAGTAAGTAACGAAACGACTATCAAGAAAGAGAAGGAAGGCACATAAATATATGTTTCGCAAGATAAAAAGCACGGTCTACTGGATAGCCTTGGTCGCCAACATCGTAGCAATAGTTGCGCTGTTACTGGTTGGCAATGTAGACAGATTGCAGCCAGCCGAGCACCCGTGGCTGTCTAACTTCGGCTTAGGCTTCCCTATTGTGTTGGCAATCAACCTGCTTTTTCTTGTCTTTTGGGCTGTATTCCGTTTCAAAACCATTTGGCTGCCCCTGTTGGGACTGCTTATTTGCTATGTTCCCATACGCAAATACACACCTTTTAATATAAAGAAAGAACACCCTGTCAGGTCGATTAAGGTGCTTTCCTACAATGTTTTTATGTTTGCAATTTGGGATTTCGACCCCGATGAGACCAATCCTATTGTCGATTACATCTTGAAAAGCAATGCCGACATTGTCTGTTTGCAGGAAACAGATGTATATGGAAAGCACCAAGACAATATTTTCAAGGCTTTCAGAAAGGCTTATCCCTATCACGATTTCGTAAGTATGCCTGCTCCTGGCTGCCAACATATGATGCTGTTGAGCCGTTATCCGATTTTAAAGAAAGAGCAAATAAAGTACAAATCGGCAGGAAACATCAGCTTCGCCTACCTTATTAATTATAATAACCAAGAAGTATTGGTGGTGAACAACCATTTTGAAAGCAACCATTTAAGTGAAGCCGACAAGCAAGGATACAAAGATATGGTGCGCGCTCCCTTTGAAGGCAGTACCACAAAAACGGAAAGCGAGCGCATACTTGACAAGCTTGGGCGTGCTGCCATCACACGGGCACCGCAGGTAGATGCAGTTGCAGCCTATGTGAAAAAGCACTTAGACAAGAAAATACCTGTAATATTGTGTGGCGATTTCAACGACAATCCGATTAGCTACGCCCACAAAACCATTGCCAACCATTTGACCGACGCTTATATAGCAAGTGGAAACGGTCCTGGAGTATCGTACCATAAAAGCGGAATGTATGTGCGTATAGACAACATTTTCTGCTCGGACGATTTCGAACCATACGAGGCAAAAGTTGATAACAAAATATCAACTTCCGACCATTATCCTATATATACGTGGCTAAAATATCGCCCAAAATATTAAAAATAAGCGAATAAAAGCACTTAAATTTTCCGAAATGTGAAAAAATAACTATCTTTGCACGACTAACTATGCCTGAAAAAGGAAATAATTAAAAATAAATAATAAAATGCAAAACAAAGGATTAGTAATTTGTGTTGCCGTCTTGCTGACGCTCGCAAGCATTTTCTACTTGTCTTTCTCGGTAGCAACAAGCTACTACGACGGACAAGCTGCGAAGATTAAAGACCCTATTGCGCAGCAGGATTATAAAGATTCTGTGAAGTACTTGGGCATTTACTCTTATCAAAAGTGTTTAGAGACACAGATTGGTTTGGGTCTTGACCTTAAAGGTGGTATGAACGTTATCCTCGAAATCTCAGTTCCTGATGTCGTAGATGTACTTGCTGACCACAAAACCGATGCTGCTTACCTCAAGGCAATGAAAGAGGCAAAGGAGCAAGAAATGACAAGTCAGAGCGATTTCATCACTCTTTTCATCGACGCCTTCCACAAGAATGCACCGGGAAGAAAGCTGGCTGAAATCTTTGCAACGCAGCAATTGAAGGGAAAAGTTAGTACACAGAGTTCAGACAAAGATGTTGAAAAGGCTCTTCGCGAGGAAGTTACAGCATCTATCGACAACTCTTACAACGTAGTACGCAACCGTATCGACCAGTTTGGTGTTGTTCAACCGAACATTCAGAAGCTGGAAGGACAGGAAGGACGCCTTATGGTGGAAATGCCAGGTATCCGCGAGCCAGAGCGTATGCGTAAGTTGTTGCAAGGTTCGGCTAACCTTGAATTCTGGGAAACATACAACAATCAAGAGATTGCACCTTATCTGACACAGCTCGACCAGCGTTTGGCTAACGGCGAAACAAAGGTAGAGGCGAACGATCCTACGGCGAATGATTCTACCAAGAGTCAGTTGGCACAAAACAAGCCTGCAGCTAAACTTTCGTTGAAGGGCAACAAGCTTGGTGCAAACACAGGTAAAGATGCACAGATGGCTGCTGCAAAGAAAGCTAATCCATTGCTTTCTATGTTGCAGTTGATACCAGGCGATGCTTTAAGCGTAGTAGGTTATGCAAGTGTGCGTGATACAGCTGCTATCAATAAAATCATTTACAGCCAGTTGGCACAGCAAGTATTGCCAAGCGATTTGCGCCTCCGTTGGAGTGCAAAACCAGCTGATGGCTTGCAGCAAAAGAATATATTTGAACTCCATGCCTTGAAGGTTACAACATCTGACGGCCGTGCTCCATTGGAAGGCGACGTGATAACAGATGCTAAAGACCAGTTCGACCAGTACGGACGTCCAGAGGTTAGCATGACAATGAACTCTGACGGTGCTCGTTTGTGGGCTGCCATTACAAAGGCTAATCTTGGCAAGGCTGTTGCTATCGTGCTCGACGGAGTTGTGTTTACTGCACCACGTATCAATTCAGAAATCACAGGTGGCTCTTCATCAATCTCTGGTTCTTCGTTCACCATCGAAGATACAAAAGACTTGGCTAACACTTTGAAGTCTGGTCGTATGCCTGCTCCTGCACGCATCGTTCAGGAAGAAGTGGTTGGTCCTACACTGGGTGCACAGTCAATCCAGCAAGGTCTTTGGTCGTTTGCTATCGCATTCGTACTCTTGATGATTTATATGGTTATGATGTACGACCTTATCCCTGGTATGTTGGCTAACTGCGCTTTGCTTGCCAACTTGTTCTTTACATTGGGTATTTTGGCTTCGTTCCAGTCGGCGCTTACCATGCCAGGTATTGCGGGTATTGTGCTTACGCTCGGTACGGCGGTCGATGCAAACGTGCTTATCTACGAGCGTATCAAGGAAGAAATGCGAGCAGGAAAGGGTATTAAAGATGCTTTGAGAGAAGGATACAGCAATGCTTTCTCTGCTATCTTCGACTCTAACTTCACTTCGCTCATTACAGGTATCATTCTTCTTGTAACGGGTACAGGTCCTATCCGTGGTTTTGCTACAACATGGATTATTGGTATTGTTTGCTCGTTCTTCACAGCTGTGTTCTTGACACGTCTGATTTACGAGAATCGTTTGAAGAAAGACAAATGGTTGAACCAGAAGTTCTATACTTCAATCAGCAAGAATTTATTGCAGAATACACGCATTAAGTTCATGAGTCTTTACAAGACAACGTTCACACTTTCAGCGATTGTTGCTGTGCTCTTCCTCGTTAGCATCTTCTTCGTAAGAGGTTTGAGCAAGAGTATCGACTTTACAGGTGGTCGCAATTACGTCATCACCCTTAACAAGAAAGTCCATGTAGAGGACGTTCGTAAGATTTTGGGTAACGCATTTGTGAATACCATTGGCGAAAATGCAGGCAAGCAAGCTACAACAACTGTAATTGCATTGGGTACAGAAGGCAACACCATTCGTGTTTCTACCAACTATAACATCGAATCGAACGACCCAGCTGAGGACGACCACGCAGAAACAGTGCTTTACAACGCATTGAAGAAGGGTGGCTTCGTAAGTCAGGCAAATGTGGATAGCTTTAAGAATCCAGACATTCGCGAGGGTGGTTCTATCATCAGTTCTTCAAAAGTAGGTCCTTCGGTTGCTAAGGACATCACACACGGAGCTATCCGAAGCGTTGCATTGGCGTTGGTATTTATCTTCGTCTACATCTTGCTGCGTTTCCGTAACCTTGGTTTCTCGGTAGGTTCAGTTGTGGCGTTGGCACTCGATACATTGATAGTAATAGGTTTCTACTCTGTCTGCTACGGTTGGATTGGTTTCTCTCTCGAAATCGACCAGACCTTTATCGGTGCTATCTTGACCGTGATAGGTTACTCTATCAACGACAAAGTGGTGGTGTTCGACCGTATCCGTGAGAACATGCGACTACACCCGAAGATGGACTACCAGACATTGTTCAACGATTCTATCAACCAAACGTTGGCACGTACAATTAATACATCGTTCTCTACGTTGATTGTGTTGCTTTCAATATTTATCCTTGGTGGCGACAGTATCCGTAGCTTTGCATTCGCAATGATACTCGGTGTGTTCTTTGGTACATTGTCTTCAATCTTCATTGCTTCTCCAGTAGCTTACTTGGTATTGGGCAAGAAGCTTGAAAACCGCTTGAAGAATGCTCCTGTAGAAGAATAATCGCAGGTACATATAAATAAAAGAGGTGGCAGATGCTCGATAAAAGCATCTGCCACTTTTTGTTTCTTTCAATCCAATAGGACTATTCTTGCTTTCTTGTATCAATGGAATAGAGCAGCAGGAATTTAGCGGAACCTGTATGTTTTATAGGCAAAAATAACCCAATAAAGCTGTAAATATTTTTCACGAGTATAATTATTGTGTAACCTATTGTTTGTCAGTGTATTATAAAACCTATTGTTTTGCGTTCCAAAAGCGTAGGTTTTGCACGGTAAAAGCGGCTGTTTTGCAATGCAAAACAGCCGCTTTCGCAATGCCAAATCGAAATTATCGTTTTTCTAACGAATTATCTTTACAAAATCAAAGCTATTTTGGGGTATTTACCTTGAGCAAGAAAAAGAAAATCGACATCCTTCGGTAAGTATCGCTTCTCGCATAGACAACACTGTCAAGCCCGAGCTTTTACGATGTGTGGTAATAGGAAGAATGACCGATGGAATAAACTTTCGTTTTTGACTACTAATAATTTTTAACCTCCTTTACTTTGGAATATCGGAAATAAGGACTACCTTTGCAACGTTCTAATAAAGTAGTAAAAAAGAGGTAATGGAATTCTGACATCGGGATTATGTCGGGATTCTGTCTTTTTTATATTTATTTTGAAAAGCGTATAAACAAAATAATATAGATTATGTCTTACATGTCACAAGATGGCTACGACAAGCTCGTGGCTGAACTGCAACGTTTAGAAGCAGTAGAACGTCCGAAAGCATCGGCAGCAATAGCAGAAGCAGCTGACAAGGGCGATTTAAGCGAAAATTCGGAATACGATGCAGCAAAGGAAGCACAAGCACATCTCGAAGCAAAAATAACCGAGATGAAGATGACCATAGCACAAGCAAAAATTGTGGATACATCGCGTTTGAGCAACGAAGCTGTGCAGATTATGTCTACCGTTCAGATGACGAATCTGGGCAATAACTCTAAAATGGAGTACACCATCGTCAGTGAATCGGAAGCAAACCTGAAGCAAGGGAAGATTTCTATCAAGACTCCTATTGCACAGGGACTGCTCAACAAGAAGGTGGGCGACGAGGTGGAAATTGAAATACCACGTGGTAAAATAAAGTTGAGGGTAGATAAGATTTCTATCAATCTTTAAGGTATAAAACAAAGAAATAAGGCTATGACTATATTTTCGAAGATTGCAGCTGGAGAAATACCAAGCTATAAGTGCGCAGAGAGCGACAAGTTCTATGCTTTCCTCGACATTAACCCTGTCGGAAAAGCGCATACGTTAGTAATTCCTCGTAAAGAAATTGACTACATTTTTGATATGGACGACGACGATTTGGCAGCGTTCCAGCTCTTTGCAAAGAAGGTTGCCCGTGCCATAAAAACTGCTTTTCCTTGCAAGAAAGTAGCGCAGATTGTGTTGGGACTCGAAGTAGACCACGCACATATCCACCTGTTGCCTATCAATAAGGAAGGCGATGTAGACTTCCATAAGCACATCGAACTGACGGCAGAAGAGCAAACGGAGATTGCAGCACGCATTTTCGATGCTTTCCAAAAGTTGGATTAAACAAGTTTCTGCTTTGTGCTGCCAACGCAAGCAGCACACTATAAGAAATATGTAAGACCAATTTTTCGGCTTGTTTCGCAAACCAATGAGTGTTGGTTTTGTGAGGGGAACAAATCGAAAACTTGGTCTTGCGTTTGTTATAACCTGCTTTGTGGGTTTCTATGATGGTTCGTTTGTTATGTACGAGCCTCTAAATAAACTCTTCGCCTTTCTTTAGTTGCGCCTCGTTTACGTATTTTCGTATCAATGCCGAAGAGTTTTCTTTCTTGCAGACAAGCAGCACATTGTCTTTCTCGGCAACAATAAAGCCATCGAGTCCGTTTAGAATGGCAAACTTGTCGTTGGGCAGTCTGACGATATTATTGCTCGAGTCATCGAACAATACTTCGCCGCTGGCAACCACATTATCGTCCTTTCCACGGCTTTTCGAATCATACATACCGCGCCATGTGCCAAGGTCTACCCACCCGAAATCGCATTTCAGAACGTGTACATTGGGCGATTTTTCAAGCACACCATAGTCTATCGACATATTAGGGAAGGCAGGGAAGAGGTGCTGTGCGAACTCTTCTTCGTTTTCCGTGTCAAATTCTTGTGGTGTGGCATCGAAATCTATTTGTGCAATTGCAAGACTTTGTTGCAGACTTTCTTTCAGGAACTTCACATTGCCTAAATACATACCCGTGTTCCACAACCATTCGTTGCTGTCTACAAACATCTGGGCAAACTCTGCATCGGGCTTTTCGGTAAAGGCCTTCACCTTATATATATCGCCCATTGTGGTTGCGCTGCCTTTCTGTATGTAGCCGTATGCAGTCTCGGCACGTGTGGGCTGGACGCCCAAAGCCAACAGACAGTTGTGCGTGGCAATGAAGTTCAAGCCCTCCTGAATGTTGTTTTTAAATATTTCGGGCTTCATAATACTTTGGTCGGAAGGCGAAATAATAACATTTGCATGGCTGTTTATCTTGGAAATGCGGCGAGCAGCCCATGCTACGCTTGGAGCAGTATTTCGGTAAGTAGGCTCGGAAATAATATTGTTTTCAGCTACTTCGGGGAGCTGTTTACGCACGATGCCGTAGTACAGTTGGCTTGTTACAATGAAAATATTATCCTTCGGGACTATGTCAAGAAAGCGGTCGAAAGTCTGTTGCAGCTGTGTTCGTCCTTCGCTGAAGAAATCGATAAACTGCTTAGGATACTTTTCCCTACTCACTGGCCACAATCTTTTTCCTTTCCCGCCAGCCAAAATAACACAGTAACTATTATTATCCGTAATTTCCATAGATGTATAGATTTTCGTTTTATATAGTCAAAGGTATTCAAATAATTCTTATTTCACAAATGTTTTAAGAAAGAAATTAATATTTTTCATACTTTTATGCTTCGATGCAAGGTAAGTATAACAAAAGAAAAAAGCCGCACAAAAGACACGATGTCTTCAGTACGGCTTTTTCTTTAAGTGCCTTTTCTTTTATCTTGCGCTTTTTCTTTGCATGTTTCTACTTTACACGTTTCCAGGTTGTGTTGCGACCTAATAGCGAGATGCCGATGAAACCACGCACTGTAATGTCGCCATTGGTCTTCATAGTAATCTTGCAGCTATAAGTTTTACCGTTTTCGGGGTCGTAGATTTTACCATCTTCCCACACGTTCTTGCCAGCATACTTGAAACCTGTAAGAATGGTTTTGCCAACTAACTTCTTCGTGCGTTCAGACTTTACAGGGTTGTTTTTGTCTACTGCTCCTTTTGTAATGCTCCATACTAATTTGCCAAAGTAAACGTCTCCCGATTTCTCAATCGTTACTTTACCTTTGTTACCTTCAGTCATATAGGTGCCCAGCAATCTGTCAGCCTCCCCAGTTTGTCCCATTGCATTCCCAATAGTAGCAAAGAGCAAACACATCATTAAAATTAATTTATTCATAATTTCGTAACTTTAAAATGAGTTGCAAAGGTAATTGCTAATTCACAATAAAACGTTAAATGCTCCCTCCTTTTAGTTTTATTTGACATATAGAATACTAAAAACCATCTCTAATGAATTTACGAAAAAGAGAATAATGAACCTGCAGGGTAAAAATTACTGAAAGAACAAAATGGAGATACTTGGTTTATTGAGAAGAGATAATAAATATATAGAAGAAAATTAATGAAAGAATGGAATATAGATGTTTAGTTTATTACTAAGCGATAGTGAATGTGCAGAATAAAATTAATAGAATATCAAAATAATCCCTCAATCTTAAAAAACCACAAACAATATTTTGCAAGAATATCAATTAACTCCGCAGTTACCGATTAACTCTGCGCCCTACAATCTTTTGCTTTATGAATATTCTTTTTAAAATACTTCTTCTAAAATTTGCTTTTATCATATTTTCTATGTACCTTTGCACCGCTTTTACCAAAAAGCCATAAGCCCAGATGGCGGAATCGGTAGACGCGCTGGTCTCAAACACCAGTGGAGCAATCCATCCCGGTTCGATCCCGGGTCTGGGTACTACAAATCCCTTGTAAGTCTTTGATTTACAAGGGATTTTTCTTTTTCAGAATGTACTAAAAGTGTACTATATAACAATACAATGAGAAAGGTATACTTTTATAGTTTTTCGCCACTCAGATTTATATTTAATTAACGACAACTCTTCCCTTTTATTCTGTTTATTTCCCTTTCTTGGCTTTTTCTCCAACGAATGCCCTATCTTTGTAAACAATACCTATCTTAGAAAATTGCAAAAATGGAAAATGACAATCTAAAGATACAGCTTGACAGTATTCAACGAATATTAAGCTACTGCATTACTCAGACCTACAATGTGCTCATTGGAAATATTCTGAGGAAGAAGAGCTATATAAGCAATATGCAGCTCAAAGAGATTTTACAAAAAGAATATATCCGAATAACTGACGAACTTTCTTCAATTTATCTGAATTATCCTGCTCTTGCATGTGTAGAGGAATATTACAACGATGATGACTTTTTGTGGGAAAGCTCCTTCTTTGAATCACTGACCAAAGAACAAAAACAGAAATATGCCTCATTCTCTGTATCTTCGTTTGAATATGCGAAATACATTGAGACACACACCTTATATAATGATGTCCTGCCGATGTTCTCGTATCTTGTTGATGCAATTCTATATGAACGATACGCAAAATATCTCATAGCAGAAATAGAACGAATTGAATTGACAGAGGTACAAACTGATCGGTCTCGCTCTTCTGTCTTGGTAAACGATGAACCATGTGAGCAGAAAAAGAAACCTGTCATCGTTGGTAAAGGAACAAATCCATTTCAATCTGATTTTACAGACGAGCAAATTGAGATTCTTACCGCTTGCATCAACGAAATTCAATTATTTACAACTTGCATATCTTCCAAGATACTCAAAGATTTTTTTGCTTGTAAACTAAAAGGTGTTTTGAAATCAAACAACAATCGCCAGCTGGCATATCTCATGCAAAGTCTTAATCTTCGAGGATTCATTACTGATGAATGGCAATCTGCGATTGCGCGTAATGAACTTGTCTTGGGAAAAACAAAAGATACGACACTGACACGCACCGACCTTTCCACTGCAACAGACCAAATCAACATGAAGCAGCCGAAAGGATGGGAAACCATTGATAAATACATCAAACAACTGAAAAAAGGTTGAGCATAGGTTGATACCTCAAACATTGCTCAACGCCAATTACTTTTATCGTTTCTAACTTTGCCCTCGTTAACAAATAATTAGCGAAGGTGCACCTTCATATTGTTTAATTCAAAATGTTTTCAATATGAACAAGACATTAGAAACTCGAGTTGAAGAACTCGAACAAATGGTATTCATGAATAAGAACGTGCTGAGTTTTGAAGAAGCCAGCAGGTTCTTAAACCTCTCAAAGAGTTATCTCTACAAACTCACATCGGGAAATCTGATACCTCATTACAAGCCACAAGGTAAAATGCTTTATTTTGAGAAGGCAGAACTTGAAGCGTGGCTACGGCAGAATCCTATTAAGACCACTGCACAGATAAATCAAGAGGCTCAAAGGTATATCATGGGCAACAAACCCTTAATGCAGAAATAGCTTATGGCACAGGAAGAATTTATCCGTGTTGGCACAACCTTGTATAAGATTGTAAACCAACCTCGCATTAATGGCGGCTTTGTCAAGAAGCGTATTGTGTGGAACAATGAGACACTACGGCAGGACTATGGAAAGAATTTCATTGCCACAGTTCCAAAGTATGACGGCTTTTGCACTGTTCCCAACCATGTGAACTATCAACCTGTGGTTGATAAATTTCTTAATCTCTATGAACCGATAGGACACCAGCCAAAAGAAGGAGAGTTTCCGCACATCGAATCCCTGATACATCACATTTTCGGGGAACAATATGAGTTGGGCATAGACTACTTACAGTTGCTCTATCTTCAACCAGTGCAGAAACTTCCCATCCTTTTGATGGTATCAGAGGAAAGGAATACAGGCAAGAGTACATTCCTCAATTTTCTTAAAGCTGTTTTCCAGAACAATGTAACTTTCAACACGAATGAGGACTTCCGCAGCCAGTTCAATGCTGATTGGGCAGGAAAACTGCTTATCGTTGTGGACGAAGTTTTGCTCAACCGCAGGGAAGATAGCGAGCGGCTCAAAAACCTTAGTACGACACTTTCTTATAAGGTGGAAGCAAAAGGCAAAGACAGAGACGAAATCTCCTTCTTTGCCAAGTTCGTGCTCTGTTCCAATAACGAGTTACTCCCAGTTATCATTGATGTGGGAGAAACCCGCTATTGGGTAAGAAAAATAAATAGGCTTGATAGCGACGACACCGACTTCCTGCAAAAGCTGAAAGCCGAGATACCAGCCTTTCTTTATTTTCTGCAACATCGCACGCTATCTACCCAAAAGGAAAGTCGTATGTGGTTTGCACCCAAGCTGACTTTTACACCCGCTCTGCAACGTATAATACGCAGTAATAGAAACAAGGTAGAGCTGGAAATGTCAGAACTGTGCTTGGAGGTAATGGATCAGATGGTGGTTACCGAGTATTCTTTCTGTATCAATGATATGGTATGTCTGCTGAATAACACAGGCTGCAAGGCTGACAAAAGCCAAGTCCGAAGGATTGTACAGGATATTTGGAAACTCTCACCTGCTCCCAACAGCCTTACCTATCTCACCTATCAGATTGACTACAATAGTTTCAGGAACTATTCGCCTATCAAGAGGACAGGTAGGTACTACACCGTGACCAAAGAACTACTCACAAACATTTAATCATTTATTTTGATGAAATGATGAAAGAAGCACATAAATTCCTGATTGGCAACATCTTGCTCATTCATCCTTTTGCTCATCAGTATAAAGGAATGATGAAAGAAGTATTCTGTACTATCCAAAAGAGAAATACATCAAGTTTCTCTTTTGGTTGGCTCCTTTACGTGAATTGCGCCTCCCCTTCCCGATTTCACGAAATCGGCAACACTTTTGTCCGCACAAAAGTACAACTTGCTAAACAAAGTCAGGTATGCAATAAAGGAGAAATCTCAGTATTTCGGGAAAGTATTAAGAAACGAGATAGGGAAATAACGAAATCATGCAATTGAGATATTGGTACTTCTAAGAAGCATATTCTACTTCGGTAAGCATTGTGATGAAGCAACGATGAGTATATAAGTCTTTTATAACGAGCAGATTATGTCTCATTTCATCAAATCATCAATTTTTCAAACCATTCAACTTCACTGTAATATGAACATTCAAGAAATCAAAACAATAAAGCTGCAAGATTTTCTTGCAAGTCTGGGACATACACCTATCAAACAGCAAGGTAATAAGCTATGGTATCTCTCTCCCTTTCGTACTGAACGCCAAGCTTCATTCAAGATAAATACAGAACTCAACCAATGGTATGACTTCGGGATAGGAAAAGGTGGAAACATCATCGCTCTGGCAGAGGAACTATATAAGTCTTCCGATGTGTCCTATCTTATTAGACAGATAGAACGCAATGCTCCAAGTTGTGTGCATCCCTTATCTATTCCTTATTCAAGGAAGGAATCACCACAACACGCACACCCCTTTGAGAACTTAAAAGTTCTACCTTTGACACATCCTGCCCTTATCAGATACTTACATGAAAGATGTATTGACATGGAAGTAGCTACCACTGTGTGTAAAGAACTTCATTACGACTCTAATGGTAAGCATTATTTTGGGATAGGTTTTCCCAATAGTGCAGGTGGGTATGAAATACGCAACCCGTTCTTCAAAGGCTGCATTGCTCCAAAGGATATTAGTGTTTTCTATGCCCATGAGTCGAAGAAGAATTGTTGCCTTTTCGAGGGCTTTATGGACTTTTTGTCTTTTATGACATTAAGGAAACTGAAGAATCCGCAGCGGACGGGGTTAAGCCAACAAGATTATGTGGTACTCAATTCTGTATCAAATATTCATAAGATTACAGAGAAATTGTCGCATTACGACAGCATCCAATGCTACTTGGATAATGATGATGCAGGCAGGAATGCTTATCAACAATTAGCCAAAGAATTAGGCGATTCTGTTTCTAATTGCTCCACGCTATACAATGGCTTTAAGGACTTCAACGAGTATCTATGTGCAGAAATTAAGCAACCAGAAAAAGCAGAAGTAAAAAGAAACAAGGGGTTTGGATTATAAATGTGGTAGATGCCTTACATCTTCTATTTTTCGGGGAGCAAGTTTATGTTTTGGGCATACCCAAACCACTTGCTCCACCTCCCAAGATAGGTGTAGAGGATTATCCCGCTGGTCTCCATCAAATCAATTAAAGAAACAATTATGACTAAATCAGGATACAACAAAGGCGGTCGTCCAACCAAAGGCGCAGCCGAAAAAAAGAAATACCGCATCACGGTAAAACTTACCACTGAGGATTACTATACACTCAAAGGCAAAGCCATAAGCGCAGGAATATCCATGAGTGAATTTGTAAGAAAAGTTCTCGATAAAGGAAATGTGATTGAACGCTTGACCATTGAGCAGGCTGACTTCATCCGCAAGCTGTGTGGTATGGCAAACAATCTCAATCAGTTGGCACATCGTGCCAATGCGGACGGTTTCTATGCTATTGCGCCCTTCCATAAACTTATCCTTGCCAAGATTGATGAAATCCTAAATTTGATACGAAGATGATAGCTAAGCTTATGAAAGGTTCAGGCTTCAAGGGTGTTATTAACTACATCCTCGATCCGAAGAAGGGAACAGAACTTATAGATAGTTCGGGTGTAAGGACAGATGATATTAGCCACATCATTCAGAGCTTCATCGACCAAACAAATCTAAACCCAAGAGTGAGTAAGGTCGTCGGACATATCTCCTTGAGTTTCTCCACACAGGATTCTCTCAAATTAAGCAACGAGTTCATGACACAAGTCGCTCGTGAGTATATGGCGAAAATGGGGATAAAAGATACGCAGTATATCATAGGTCGCCATTTTGACAAGGATCATCCGCATGTCCATATTGCTTTCAATAGGATAGACAATCACGGCAAGACCATTTCCGACAAAAACGACAGATTCAGAAGCGAGAAGATTTGTAAGGAACTGACCACTAAATATGATTTATACTTTGCCAGTGGCAAGGAAAAAATCAAGGAACACCGCTTGAAAGAACCAGACAAGACCAAGTATGAGATTTATCAGGCTTTAAGGGAAAAGATTCCTAAAAGCAGGAATTGGAAATCATTACTCGCTCACCTGAGAAATGAAGGGATTGATGTGCACTTCAAATACAAAGGCAATACACAAGAAGTACAAGGCATTATCTTTGAGAAGAACGGCTATCATTTCAACGGCTCAAAGGTAGATAGGAGTTGCAGCTATTCCAAGATTGATTTTGCCTTGCAGCAGAATAACAAAGAAAACTGTCAACAGGCACAAGGAACCATCAATCTTATATCAGATGTTACAGATGCTACGAGCACACTTGTCAATGATTTCATTGAGGGAGGATTAGACCTGTTTCAGTCTCACGGCACAGTCCCTGCGGAAGTTTATAATACACTTGATAAAAAGAAGAAAAAGAAAAAACGTAAAATACATTTATAACTATGGCAGATAATAATACATTTGTCCTCTTTGAGGAAATCAAGAACAAGTTGGAAATAATTTACAAGGAAGTAAGGGAACTTAAAGAAAAGGACATCAGTTCTGTTTCTCTTCCTACACCTACTATTCCAGCGCAAAGTAATGAACAGCATGATCAAGAACTGCTCAAACAATATGAGCAGAAAACGAAGGAGATACTCAATAAGTATATAGCCATACAAATGCGTATCAAGGATGAGGAAGCCAAATCCATTGATAAGTTGGTGGCAAGCGTATTGACTATGTTACATGAGTGGAAGGAGCAGAAAGAGCAGCCACAACCGCAAGAACATATCCACAAGCATAGATTTGACATCAAATCGTCTAAAGTCTTTACCTATGTGGTTATAACAGCAGTTGTGTGTCTCGCTTCTTTGGTTGGCAACTTCTGGTTGTGGCAAAGCAAACAGCAATATAATGACGATGCTTTAAAGTTCCGAATTATCAGAGTATGGCGAGGTTGCAGCCCGAAGGAAATACTATGGCTCAACGATGTGTTTGACATTCATCGTAACGAAACCACAATCGGAAAAATCAAGAAGAAAGCTGATGGGTACGACTTGGAATTGAAGCAGAAGGCAGACAGTCTGATGCAAAGAAAGTTGAAGTAACTCTATACGGAACAAGCCCAGCCAAGCGGGAAACTTGGTTGGGCTTGTTATAATGCCATATTATTCTATGATTTCCCAGAAGCCACCATTATCTGGTCCAACACGGCGAAGGTACTTATTACGCATATATTCGATATTACGCATAATAGAAGTCGCACTAATACCAACAGCAGAAGCAAGTTCCATCTTGGTTATATAGGGATTTTCAGCCATTAGCTGCAAGATGGTAATACAATTTTGCGTTAATTTATCACCATTTTCTAATGCTTTTGCCACCGTTTTTTTCACGCTCATCTCTCGCTTATCAGTAACCTTAGTTTGTTTTTCAGTAACCCTATCAGATACCTTTGCCTGCTCATCAGTAACCTTTTTAGATACTTTCGAGAGAGTATCAGTTACCCTATCTGCATTCTCTTTTACAGACTTTTCTTGCTCTGACATAACCCTTAGCACTGTAATCTTCAAAATGAGACCATCAAGATAGAGTGATATTTTTTGTCAATTACTGAGACTTACAGTCGCATTTTCGGCATTTACAGTGGTATTTACAGTTGCATTTTTATTGATAGCCAGTTGGATAAAGAACCTTTTCACTTCTTGACTGTTTGTGGGTATTTTCCCTCTTTATTGGCAAACTCATACCTTTCTCTCTTATTACATACCAAAGAAAACATATAACAGCTTAATTCTTCTTATACGCACCATTATGAGCAGGATGTGCCGAATGGCTGGTGCAAAACCGCCTTATCAGAGATAATAACTTTACTTTCTGGTAGGGATTTACAGCCGACTCAATACAATTCTTTTGAAAAGGGAATACCTTATATTACGGGAGCATCTAACATTGATAACAATACCATCATTATTAACAGGTGGACTACAGCTCCTATTACTATTTCACATAAAGGTGATTTATTAATTACATGTAAAGGCACAATAGGGAAATTAGCGTTCAATTCGGTTGGGGATTTACATATCGCACGTCAATTTATGTCACTTCAATTTATTGAGCCTTTAGTAAGCAAATATCTTTTCTATTGTTTAGAGGAAAGAATAAGCGCCATAAAACAAATGGATAACGGTTTGATTCCTGGTATTGACCGTTCTATCATTCTAAATCAAATTATTCAACTACCTCCTCTTGCCGAGCAGTATCGCATTGTAGCAGAGATAGAGCGTTGGTTCGCTTTGATAGATACAATCGAGAAAAGTAAAGAGGGCTTAGAAACTGCTATTAAGCAAACAAAGAGCAAAATCCTTGATCTTGCCATTCATGGTAAACTCGTACCGCAAGACCCCAAGGATGAGCCAGCATCAGAACAGCTCAGGCGCATCAATCCAAAGGCACAAATCACTTGTGATAACGGGCATTATGCGCAGTTGCCGAGAGAATGGAGTGTAATATCAATGCAAGATGTTTGTAAACTAAAGGATGGAATAAAGCTGGATAGTACTCCTTTGATAAATTTGGATGTAAAGTATTTAAGAGGGACTTCAGCAGGAAAAGTCATTGATAGTGGTAAGTTTGTAACAGCTAATTCCTATATGATCTTAGTAGATGGTGAGAACTCTGGCGAAGTATTTAAAACCCCGATAGATGGCTATCAAGGAAGTACATTTAAGCTATTAGATATAGACCAAAATATCGATGAGAAATATATTCTCAATGTAATAAACCTACATCGAAAGGCATTAAGAGAGAATAAAGTGGGGTCTGCAATACCTCACTTGAATAAAAAGTTATTCAAGGCTATTTCCGTCCCCTTGCCACCATATAATGAGCAGGTAAGAATAGTAGAAGCGATTAAATCGACATTTAACTTACTTGATGCGCTCAAGGAGAATTTATAAGTTCTCCTTGACTGCGTCTAAGGCATTAAATAAGTTGTCTATTGCTACAACAATTCGTGCTTGTTCTTCTTTGGGAGGCAAAGGTATTTTGATGTGTTCCATCTTTGATTTATTTACTATAGAAATAGTTACAGCAGATGACTTTTCCATCAAACTATTTTGGAAATAAGTTGATGTACACAAATGATATAAATAGTCTGGGAAAATAGCTAATGAGGGAATTGCTGTGTTTATTTGCTGGTTTGTAGTGCCTTCTTGCTCGATATAGCCGACTTTTCCGATACTCCCTATACAGCATATTGCAATAGAGTTCGGCGGTATAATCCTGGAGACGTCTCGACCTTTAGTTGTTAGGTATTCCGATGCCGTATTTGTATGTCTACCAGCATCTAAATCTGAAGGTTTATAAAGAGGAAAATTTCCTCCATAATAAGAAAGGTTAGACTTGCTGGGAGTTGAACCTGTTACTATTTTTGCTACGTCCATAAGCTCACAAATACTCCATCCTTTTGGCAACTGCGCATAATGCCCGATATACTTTATTATATTGTTACTTTATTCATTATAAATCAATGTAATATGGTAACAACATTTCAGAAGCATCTTGCTAAGACCAACTTGGCACCAAACACCATCACATCGTATGTGTGGACAGTGAACTACTTCTTTGAACATTACAAGGAAGTGAATAAAAAGAACCTTTTAGCATACAAAGGATTCCTTGTAGAGAATTTTAAGCCGCAAACAGTTAATCTACGCTTACAGGCTATCAACAAGTTCCTGGAATACTCGAAGCAAGAGAAACTGAAAGTGAAGTTTGTAAAGGTACAGCAAAAGAACTTCTTAGAAAATGTGATAAGTGATGCCGACTACAAGTTCTTGAAGACCAAGCTAAAGGCTGATGGCTTTGATGAGTGGTACTTCACAATATGGTTTATGGCAGCAACGGGCGCACGTGTCAGTGAATTGTTGCAAATTAAAGCAGAGCATGTACAAGTAGGGTATCTCGATCTTTATAGTAAAGGTGGCAAGATAAGGCGTTTGTATATTCCTAAGAATTTACGGACAGAAGCAAACAAGTGGATTAAAGAGAGGGGATTAAGTTCGGGATATATATTTCTCAATCGCTTTGGCAATCGAATCACAACACGTGGTATTGCCCAACAGCTTAAACATTTTGCTGAAAAGTATGGCATCAATAGGGATGTGGTTTATCCACATTCTTTCCGCCACCGCTTTGCAAAGAATTTCCTCGACCGTTTCAACGACCTTGCGCTATTAGCCGACCTTATGGGGCATGAAAGCATAGAGACCACTCGTATCTATCTACGCAGGACAGCGAGTGAGCAACAGAAGATAGTGGATAAAGTGGTGAATTGGTAAAGTCACATCAGACCTTAGAAGTGTATTCATTTACACTTCTAAGGCATTTTGAATATCATCAAGAATAAAAAACATTTTTTCTATCTTTTGAACGATTCGTTGTTGCTCTGCAAGAGGAGGTAACGGAAATAGCCATTCATCAATATGTCCTTTATTTATAGAAGGTGAATTGTCTCCTTTCATAAATTGGTTTAATCCATTTACCACATTATCAGAAATCATAAGATAATAGCAATAGTCAGGATGGAGAATTTGGGGAATAGAGCTACACACATAAAATCCCGTTGATGCTATACAATTATCATTAGTAACCTTAGCAATATTACGTAAATACGGACGAACCATCGAAAAAACAACATCATTCTTTTGTGTGTAACGATTGGCTCTACTTGGTGCATTTACCGTTTTTATTGTTTTAACTTCACTGATTATTTGCCGTTTATTATCAATGGAATCAATATCAATATACTGAAATTTTTCATTCGTAGGCTTTGTAGATTTCATGGGTGCAAAAATATTCTTTCCTTTCACCCATGTCCAACTTTGGGGCAACTTCCTACTATGCCCGTTATCACAAGTGATTTGTGCCTTAGGATTGATGCGTCTGACCAGTTCTATCGCAGGCTCATCGTTTGGGTCTTGTGGGACAAGTTTGCCATGGATGGCAAGGTCAAGAATTTTACTTTTCGTCTGCTTGATGGCGGTCTGTAGTTCTACTTTACCTTGTTTAATGGTATCTATCAAAGCAAACCAACGCTCTATCTCAGCCACAATGCGCTGCTGTTCAGAAAAGGGAGGAAGGGGTATGTAGAAATTCTTTAGCACATCAAAAGGCGGAATATTTTTGATAGCAGTTCCTTTACTTTCTTTGTATGCTTCTTCTTTTAGGATATAATCAAAGTAGAGTAAATAGAATTTTTCTATATCTCTATTGTATAAACGGACAAGCATTAAAGCTTGATTTATTATTCCTTCCATTGGTTCTTGGGGTAGAACAAAAGTTTCACCAATAGTTCCAGCACAGCTTACGATAATATCAAAAGGCTGAATAGCAAAAGCTATCAGTTCTTGATATTTCTCTTTGGAAATGTAGTAAGTTCCTAACTTTTCATTTTTTTGTATAGCATTCTTCTGTTCATAGACTTTGTAAGTATTATCCCCTTTGAGGACAAACATAGACTTTGTTAAGCTACTTCCAAATGGCCCTTTCTTATAAAAAGCAAGGTCATCAAGTTTACACCATACCCACCCCTGTGGCACTTCAAACGGCACATCCTGCTCATAATGGTGCGTATCGGTAGTATTTAGAGTCTTTCGACTGCGCTTTATCTTTCCTTCTGAGATTAAGCGTTCTTTTTCTGCACGGATGCGCTCAAGAAGAACTGATGCAGGCTCATCGTTAGGGTCTTGTGGTACAAGCTTACCGTGAATGGCAAGGTCTAATATCTTTTGTCTTAACTTCTTCGTGTCCATTATCTACCAATTAATCATTTGTGTCGTTTTGTTCTTCCAAGAACAGATTACAATATTCATTGAGTTGCTCTTGCATACGCTCTTGCGGAATAAGAATACGCTTATATTCTGTTATCAAAGTTGGGCTCATACTGCGACTCATAGCGTATTCTACCACCA
>ENA-OWND01000075-OWND01000075.1-metagenome-genome-assembly--contig:-NODE-75-length-61643-cov-8.159544_pt1 | contig 61643 bp, 59 predicted proteins | sample MGYA00245342_ERZ651119 | MGnify/ENA primary metagenome ERZ651119 (study PRJEB26857, sample SAMEA4031756) | metagenome | biome: human; feature: oral; material: saliva | place: Philippines | collected 2014 | study... | reverse complement strand
TCCCAGAATAAAAGTTTACTTTTCTAAATAGATAAACTTATTATTCGATGCAATCTCTTTATTTATTGCAATTCATATTGCAAACTTAGAGTTTGGGGTTAAATATTCGCTATACTCATTATATTTGCGAACACACCGGCAGCTGTTACGCTTGCACCAGCGCCATAACCTTGTATCTGCATCGGATATTCCTTGTAACGAGAAGTAGTCAGAAGAACAATATTATTGCTGCCCTCAAGCATAAAAAACGGATGCTGGCGGTCGACAGCCTGCAGTGCAACACTTGCATGACCGTTTTCCATCTTAGCCACAAAGCGCCAGCGGCGACCTTCCTTCTCAAGTTCCTGACGTTCCTTTTCAAACTGTGCATCAAGATCAGGCAGACGTTTCCAGAAATCATCCAGGCTTCCTTCAAAATAGCTTTCAGGCACGAACAGGTGTTTCTCCACATCTTCCTGCTCCACCCTATATCCTGCCTCGCGTGTTAGGATGACGAGCTTACGTATTACATCCTTTCCACTGAGATCTATTCTTGGGTCAGGTTCTGCATATCCGGCTTGCATTGCTTTATGTATTGTTGCAGAGAACGGAATATCTTTCGACAGCGTGTTGAAAATAAAATTGAGCGTACCGCTTAGCACTGCCTCTATTTTCAATATCTTGTCACCCGAGTTACGCAGGTCTTTTATAGTACCAATCAGTGGCAGTCCCGCACCTACATTCGTTTCAAAAAGATACTTTACACCACGCGTCAAGGCTGTCTGCTTCAGTTTCGAGTATGTTTCAAAATCGCCGGAAGCTGCAATCTTATTTGCTGCAACGACATTGATGTTATGTTCAAGAAGCGATTGATAAATGCCTGCCACTTCTTTTGATGCCGTACAATCAACAAAGACAGAGTTGAAGATATTCATTCCTATGACACGTTCTGTCAACATGTTTATGCTTGAATCCTCGGCATCAGCCAGTGTCTCGCGGTAATTAGCCAGATCTATCCCGTCGCGGTTGTACAAAGCTTTCTTGGAAGAGGCAATGCCAACGACATTCAGCTTCAGATTTGAGTGTTTTTTCAGTTCTTCGTATTGACTGCGTATCTGTTCAATAAGTTTTCCGCCAACGGTACCGGTGCCACATATAAAAAGGTTAAGAACCTGATATTCTGACAAGAAGAAGGAGTCGTGTATAACATTAAGCGATTTACGTAGAGATTTAGAATCTACAACGAATGATATATTTGTCTCTGAAGCACCCTGAGCATAAGCTATCACGCTGACACCCGAGCGCCCAAGAGTGCCGAACAGTTTACCGGAAATGCCTGGTGTGTGCTTCATATTCTCACCGACAATGGCTATCGTGGCAAGACCGCTATCTACCTGCATAGGATACATCGCGCCAGTCTGTATCTCCTTATGGAACTCCTGATTCAACACCTCTGCAGCTGATTCCACATCTTCATCGCGTACACCTATAGAGGTAGAGTTCTCCGATGACGCCTGCGAAACCATGAAAACCGAAATCCGGTTATTAGCCAATGCAGTGAATATTCGGCGGTTGACGCCTATCACTCCGACCATCGAAAGTCCTGTGACGGTGATAAGACTCGTGCCGCTAATGCTTGAGATGCCTTTGATAGGTTTATGATCGTTCTCTACATGAGCACTGATCACAGTTCCTGCATTCTCGGGATTAAAGGTGTTCTTTACACGGATAGGGATGTTTTTCACGCATACGGGATAGATCGTAGGCGGATATATGACCTTTGCACCGAAGTTACAAAGCTCCATAGCCTCAACATACGACAACTCCTTAATAGTATATGCTGTCTTTATGACGCGGGGATCGGCTGTCATGAACCCATCTACATCGGTCCATATCTCAAGCGCCTCGGCGTCAAGAGCTGCGGCAATGATTGATGCAGTATAGTCGGAGCCTCCACGTCCGAGGTTCGTTATGTCGTTTGACGCACCGTCACGACTGATGAATCCGGGAACGAGTGATACGCGCGGAAGTTCTGCAAAGGTCTCTCTGACAAGTTTTTCTGTCAGTTCAAAGTGCAGCACATGCTTTCCATTCTTGCGTACAGTCTTGATAAAGTCGCGGGCATCGAACCATTTAGAGCCACGTATCAACGTTGCAACGATCTTTGATGAGATGCGTTCACCGTAACTTACAATGGCGTCTTGGGTCTTTTCAGAAAGATCGTGAATAAGGAATACACCGAAGTAGATACTGCGCAACTGCTCCAACATGGCATCTACTTCATTGAACAACACCTCACGGTCTATGGTATTGGTTATGATTGTGTCGATCAGTTGATGATGACGGCCGACCATTTTCTCAAATTCATCCTTCCATGCCTCATCGCCATTGAGTGCCAGCCGCGAGGTGAGAAGGAGTTTGTCGGTTATGCCGCCAAGTGCGCTGACGACGATTACTACGGGCTGATGCTTAGCCTCTTTCTCTACAATCTTCTTGAGAGCCAGAATGCTCTCAACAGAACCAACGGATGTTCCACCAAATTTCAATACCTTCATTATGTTCTTACTTTGTCAATATCTCGCAGTCCTCGGTTACGATTGAGGTACTGCAAAACTTAGGTGCAAAAGTAACAAAAAGAAACAAGAAAGAAGAACAATGACATGATAAATTGAAAAAAAGTAGTAATTTTGCACGTATGATAAAAGAGATTCAACTTCGCTTGCTTCCTCAGCAGGCAGCTTCGGAACAGAGCATTGCCGAATATATTGCCTACGAGCAAGGCATCGACCGCCGCACTATAAACCACGTGCGTGTATTGAAGCGTTCCATTGATGCGCGTCAACGCACGATATTTGTCAATATCTCCGCGCGCGTATATATTAATGAAGTGCCACAGGACGACGCATACCTGCACACAGAGTATAGGGATGTGTCGGGTGCTCCACGTGTAATCGTTGTCGGCGAAGGTCCTGGCGGACTGTTTGCTGCGCTGCGTCTTATCGAACTTGGACTGCGTCCTGTCATATTAGAGCGCGGAAAGGATGTGCATGAACGCAAGAAAGATCTCGCCAATATCACAAAGACACAGAAGGTCGACGGTGAGTCAAACTATTGTTTTGGCGAAGGAGGAGCCGGAGCCTACTCTGACGGAAAGCTATACACCCGAAGCAAGAAACGCGGACCAACGGAGAAAATACTCAATGTGTTCTGTCAGCATGGCGCATCGACATCAATCCTTGCTGATGCCCACCCACATATCGGCACCGATAAACTGCCACGCGTCATAGAGAACATGCGGAATACCATTATACGCTGTGGCGGTGAGGTACATTTCCAGACAAAGATGACACGCCTCATCTTACAGGGCGACGAGTGTATAGGTTGTGAGACGGTGTCAACCGATCCGCATCGACTTAATGCCACGCAGGAGTTCCGCGGTCCTGTCATCCTTGCCACCGGTCATTCCGCACGCGACGTATATCGTTATCTTGCAGATGCCCGGATAGAGATTGAGGCTAAGCCCCTTGCCATTGGAGTGCGTCTGGAGCATCCGAGCCAACTCATCGACCAGATACAATATCACAACAAGAACGGACGCGGGAAATATCTGCCTGCTGCGGAATACAGTTTCGTGACACAGGTCGACGGTCGTGGAGTATATTCTTTCTGTATGTGTCCCGGAGGTTTCATCATACCTGCTGCCACGGGTCCGAAACAGATCGTCGTAAACGGCATGAGCCCGGCAAACCGCGGCACGCAATGGAGTAATTCAGGCATGGTTGTTGAAATTCATCCTGAAGACATCAATTGCCAGGGCAACCTTTGCATGCTGGAGTTTCAAGAAGAACTGGAGCAAATGACATGGCAACAAGGGAATATGCGCCAGACGGCACCTGCTCAGCGTATGGCTGACTTTGTCAACGGTCGTTTGAGCTACGACCTGCCAAAGAGTTCATACGCACCGGGGTTAGTTTCCTCACCACTCCACTTTTGGCTGCCCCAACAGATATCCCGCCGTCTGAAAGAGGGCTTCCTTAAGTTCGGAAAGATGAGTCACGGGTTCCTCACCAATGAAGCACTGCTCATCGCAACCGAGAGCCGCACTTCATCGCCCATACGCATTATCCGCGACCGCGAGACATTACAACATGTACGCATTCAGGGACTATTCCCTTGTGGCGAGGGTGCAGGATATGCAGGAGGCATAGTATCGGCAGGTGTAGATGGCGAACGTTGTGCAGAGATGTGCGCACGGTTTATGACGGAAAGATAAATGCCGATGTTTTCGTTGCGCTATAACACAGTAGGCACAAAAAATATAGAGAATTATTGGTGTCCGGTAAAAATTGATTGAAAGTTCTGCAAGCCTTTATTTATCGGCATTACAAATACGTATAGCCGATAAGGGTTTACTTTTTGCCAAAAATAGTAAGCGTTACTAAAAACATTCCTTTTAGTTTTATGTCTTCCACGAGCCGAGAAAGAGACGGCACTTGCCGGACGGCGTAGGGGCGTGATTTATCACGTTCCGCAATATCCAAGGAACAAATAGTTCGCGCAATGAACTCGACGCTGAAGCGGAACGTGATAAATCACGCCCCTACGCCTGCCGGATTGTCTGTTTACCAGAGTATATCGAAACGTTATAAATCATCTTACTCGCGTTTTCATCTTACTCGATTCTTCGCTATAATTTATTTAACGGACACCAATAAATAATAAAGAAAAGAGAACGTGTTTATTGGAATGACATAAACTTTACTTATGGCTCTGTATGCGGTTGAAGGCGATTATAATCTTGTTATCTCTCTAAGTTTGCAATATGAATTGCAATCTCTTTATTTATTGCAATTCATATTGCAAACTTAGAGTTTTGGGTTTAATTAATGTTTTGGCTTTCATACAGTTATATGTTTAATTAACGTTTTTATAACCACAAATATAGCGATTTTACATAAATAATTGTTCGATATATCCATAAAAATCTCAATTTTAAAGTTTATAAACAATTAGCACAGATAAAACCTTGGAGAATAAAAAGAATTCTTGTAATTTTGTATCTCAAACTAAGTAAAACAGAATCAAAAATATGAATAAGAAGATATTAATTCCACTTGTTGTTGTCATTATGCTGCTCATTGCAGGTGTTGCATATTTGGCAAATGATCTTAACGAACAGAAAGTTGCTAATCAGGAAATGCAGGAACTTGCAGAGATGGACAAGAAAGAGATGGAAAATGAATACCAGCAATTCGCCACACAATACAGCGAAATGCGTGCACAAATCACTAACGACTCCATTATTGCCCAGCTTACTGCCGAACAGCTAAAGACAGAACGGCTGTTGAAAGAGCTTAAAGAGGTAAAGAGCAGCAATGCACGTGAGATTACCAGACTTAAGAAAGAGCTCGCAACATGCCGCGCCGTCATACGCAGCTACGTCCTTGAAATTGACTCATTGAATCGCCTTAATCAAACGCTCGTAGAAGAAAACTCTCAGGTGAAAGCACAATATGCAGAGGCAAACCGTCAGATTGCAGGTTTGAGTTCAGAGAAAGCAAACCTATCAGAAAAAGTTGCTATTGCAGCACAGCTTGACGCCATAGGAATAGAACTCAGTATGCTTGACAAAAAGAACAAGTCAACATCAAAGGTCAGCAAATGCAAGAAGCTGAAGCTGAACTTTGCTCTTGCAAAGAATGTCACCGCAACAAGTGGCAACAAGACCGTATATGCACGTATCACTTCACCTGCAGGTTCGGTGCTTGGGGGTGCGGGAAGTTTTGCATATGAGAATAAGAATCTTCAGGCTACGGCTAAGAAGAGTGTTGAATATGGTGGGAAAGAGACCCCTATAACTCTCTATTGGGATGTAACACAGGCTCTGGAAGCAGGAACATACCATGTAAGTATCTTTGCTGACGGCAACATGATCGGCTCACGAAGCTTCAGCTTTGATTAACAACATACAATCTATCCAACTATGAAGAAATTAATATCGTTAATGGCAATAATAGCATTTGTTGCCTCTGCCGATGCCCAGACGCTGTCACTCGACAGTTGCAGGGCTATGGCTTTGAGGAACAACAAACAGCTAAACGCCACAAAATTAAAACGAGAGGCGTTTGCTTACACTCGCAAAGCTGCCCGCACAAAGTATCTTCCCAAGGTAGATGCTCTGGGAGGATATGAATATTTCAACAAAGAGGTTTCTATTCTTAACAATGATCAGAAGTCAGCACTCTCACATCTCGGCACTAATGCCATGACACGTATGTCAGCCGGTATAACTGATATTATAACCGGTATGGCGACGAAAGGTCTGATAACTCCTGAAATTGCCCGGGAATTAGGAGCAAGAATGAACAATATCGGTGGGTCGTTGGCAAATCAAGGCGACCAGTTAGGACAGCAGATAAACGACGCTTTCCGCACCGACACACACAATTTCTGGTCAGGTGCAGTAATGGTGCGTCAGCCTATTTTCATGGGTGGAGCTATAATCGCCGCTAACAAAATGGCAGATATAGCAGAACAAATGGCATCGAACGACTATGAAGGCAAAGTACAGAACACTATATATACCATAGACGAGACCTATTGGCTTGTTGTTTCGCTCAAACAGAAAAAACGTCTGGCAGAGAGTTATCGCGACCTTGTTCAGAAACTCGATGATGATGTAAAGAAGATGATCAACGAGGGCATTGCCACCCGTGCCGCAGGGTTGCAGGTCGATGTAAAGGTTAATGAAGCTGAAATGGCTATCACGCAGGTTGACGACGGTTTATCGCTTGCAAAAATGTTGCTGTGCCAACTCTGTGGAATGCCCGTCAGCTCCGACATTACACTTGAAGATGAGGACAGCAGCGAGTTTGCAGTGATAGAAGAAACCACAGACTATAGCAACGAGACCGCACAGAATAATCGCACAGAAATAAAACTCCTTGAGAACACTGTCGACTTGAGTCGTCAGGCTACAAAGCTCATTCGTGCCGCTTATCTTCCTCATATTGCACTTACAGGCGGCTATATTGTCTCCAACCCAAATGTTTACAATGGTTTTGAGAAGAAATTTTCCGGTGTATGGAATGTCGGAATAATCATGCACATTCCTGTATGGAATTGGTTTGAAGGCAGCTATAAGGTGCGGGCAAGCAAGGCTACGACAGCTATGGCAGAGCTTGAAGTTTCCGATGTTCGCGAAAAGATAAACCTGCAGGTTGCACAGAATCAATACAAACTGAAAGAAGCACAGAAACGTCTCGTAACTGCTACAAAGAATCTGAAGAATGCAGAAGAGAACCTACGTTGTGCAAATGTTGGTTTCCGCGAGGGTGTGATGGAGTCGACAGAAGTCATGACTGCACAGACAGCCTGGCAGGCAGCACATACACAAAAGATAGATGCCGAGATAGGAGTCAAGATGAGTCAGATAGCATTAAAGAAAGCATTGGGTGTATTACAATAACAAAATAATATTATGTCAGAGAAAACACAGCATAACAATATTATGCTTGCAGTAATTGGACTGATAGCAGTTATTGCATTAGTAGGCATCATCGGACACTTTGCCCTTAACGATGATGAGGATATTATTCAGGGCGAGATAGAAGTATCAGAGTTCAGAGTATCAAGCAAACTGCCTGGTCGTGTGGTTGAGCTCCGTGTTAAGGAAGGAGACTATGTCCATGTTGGTGACACGCTCGCTATCCTTGAAGTGCCAGAGGCTGATGCCCAGAAGAAAGTAGCAGAGGCTACTCAGGGAGCAGCAGAAGCCGTCAGTAACATGGCAGAGAGTGGTGCTCGCAAGGAAATCATTCAGTCGGCATACCAGATGTATCAGGCTGCAAAAGCTGCTGCCGACGTGGCACACGCGACATACAAACGTGTGCAGAATCTTTTCGATGAGGGCGTAGTAAGTGCACAGAAGCGAGACGAGGCGTTTGCAGCATACAAAGCCACCGAAGCACAGGTGATGGCAGCAAAGAGCCAATACGACATGGCATTAAATGGTGCACGTGTCCAGGAAAAGGAAGCAGCACGCAAACAGGCTGATGCAGCAAAAGGTGCTGTAGAATTAATTAGCTCCGTGATACGTGAGACTGTGCAGGTTGCACAAGTTGAGGGAGAGGTAAGCGTAATATACCCAAAGGTTGGCGAACTCGTCGGTATTGGCTCACCAATCATGAGCATTTCAATCATGAGCGATGTCTGGGGAACATTCAATATCCGCGAGGACCAACTGAACGGAATGAAAGAAGGAGATAAATTCAAAGCCTTCCTCCCTGCTTTCAACAAAGATATAGAACTAAAAGTAGTAAACATCAAGGACGAGGGTTCATACGCCACATGGAAAGCTACAAAGACAACAGGACAATATGACCTTAAGACCTTTGAGGTAAAAGCAAAACCTACAACATCATTCGAAGGACTACGCCCGGGAATGAGTCTCATCGTAAAGAAATAAGTAAGACGAAATGAAGATTATTCGACAGATAATCAACATAGCCATACGCGAATGCCGTATTATGGTGTTCAAGAACCCAATATACTTATTTTGTATGGTGTTATTACCTATATTCGTCATCATCTTCTTCACAACCATGATGAGCGAAGGTCAGCCTTTGGAGCTGCCTGTAGGTATTGTCGATCAAGATAATACCAACACCACACGTAAGCTAATTCGCACCCTCGACAGTTTCCAGTCGTCAAAAGTCGTGGCACACTATACCAATATGAACGATGCCCGTGCTGCCATTCAGCGAGGCGAAATATACGCATTCCTGCTGATACCGAAAGGAACGACAGAAGGAATGGTCAGTGGTTCACAACCGAAGATGTCGTTCTATTACAATGGAGTGATGATGCTTGCAGGCTCAACGACGTTCAGAGACCTCAAGACTGTCTCGACATTAGGCTCTGCCGGAGTAGGAGCGGCAAAGCTATCAGCCGTTGGAAAGACCGAACGTGAGATACAGGCTTTCCTCCAACCTATCACAATTGACCTGCACCTGATCAACAATCCTTGGGCAAACTACAATGTATATCTAAGCACAACGATGGTTCCCGGGCTGTTGATGCTCTTTGTTTTCCTCATAACACCTTATTCTATAGGTACAGAATTAAAGTTCGGAGTGGCACACACATGGATGTATATGGCAAAAAACAATCCTATGGTTGCCATTGCAGGAAAGATACTTCCGCAGACATTAATCTTCACAACAATATTCTGGGGATTTGAATACTATATATATTATGTGTTGGGATTCCCTCATCCTGGGGGCATTATTCCTATCTTGCTTCTTGGATTACTTGCAGTATTGTCAGCACAATGCTTTGGAATATTCATCTTCGGACTTATGCCTTCTCTCCGCATGTCTATGAGCGTCTGCTCACTTTGGGCAATGCTTAGCTTCAGTCTATCAGGAGCTACATACCCAATATTCGCTATGGACACTCCTATCCAGACCGTAGCATGGCTTTTCCCACTGCGGCACTATTACATGATATACCAGATCAATATCTTCAACGGATACCCTCTTTCCTATGCATGGATGCATTGGGCGGTACTAATTGCATTCCTAATCTTACCGGCTTTCATTATGCGGAATCTACGTCACGCAATGCTTGAATACAGATACATTCCGTAATCATCTCAGCAATACAACTCTTATGAATATAAAGAAACTTTGGAATAGCATAAAAGTAGCCGTCATTGATCTGGTTACCATATGGAGCGAAGAAATGAAGATGTGCGTCAAGGATGAAGGCGTGCTTATATTCTTCATTCTCGTGCCACTGCTCTACCCTCTGCTCTATTCCTGGATATATACTAACGAAGTGGTTCGCGATGTACCTGTTGCTGTCGTCGACAACAGCCACTCTTTCTCCAGCCGTGAGTTTCTGCGTCGCTGCGATGCCTCACCGGACGTGAAGATAGCTTACCATTGCAACAACCTTGAAGAAGCTAAAGAACTTGTCGGTCGCCAGATTGTTCATGGAGTCATTTATTTCCCACACGATTTCGATACGAATATCAAACGTGGCGAGCAGACCTCTGTAGGTGTCTATTGTGACATGAGCCTCATGCTCACCTACAAGGCAATATACCAAACGACACAAGGCATTGCCACTCTTATGAACTCCTTCATACAGATTGATCGCAAGCATGGCTGGACCGAACGCGACGACGAGGTGGCAACACATCCTCTCGACTTCGACGAAGTAGCGATATTCAATTCTACCGGAGGCTATGGCAATGCTCTCATTCCCTGTGTGCTCATCATTATCATACAGCAGACCCTGCTTCTCGGCATTGGTCTGTCGGCAGGAACAGCGCGAGAAAACAACCGTTATAACAATCTCGTACCTATCAGTCGTCATCACAATGGTGTGTTACGCATTGTTGCAGGCAAGGCTCTATGCTATCTGATGATCTATGCTGTTCTTAGCGCCTACCTCACACTGATCGTACCGAAGATATTCGGATTCACAACATTAGCATCAGGAAGCGCACTCATAGCCTTGCTGTTCCCGTTCATCATGTCGTGTATATTCTTTGGAATGGCAGTGTCGTGTCTCATACAATATCGCGAGAATGTCATTCTCGTAGTGGTATTCACATCACTCATTTTCCTTTTCATGACGGGAATATCATGGCCACAAAGCAACTTCCCGGGCTACTGGGAGTCTATATCATGGCTCTTCCCATCCACATTTGGTGTCCGTGGCTTCCTCAAAATAAGCAGTATGGGAGGTTCAATAGAAGAAATAAAGACAGAATATACCATGCTGTGGGTTCAGACCATTGTGTATTTCATTATCACTTGTATTGTCTACCAGATACAGATAGTACGCTCAAAACGGCATATCACACAGCAGCCTATGGGTGCAGAAGTAAAAGAATAAGAGGTAGGAGATAACGCTTCTCTCCTACTTCACTATCTTTAGAATCTTCGTTGCAGCCTGTTCCTTGTTACGTCTGTTCACTACCGTCACCACACTCTGTGCGAACGACAGGAATGCCTGACCGATTACAGTATCTACCTTTGTGGCAGAAGGCTCACCGGTATCACCATTATCGCAGATGCTCTGTACGAGTGGAATCTGTGCCAGCAAAGGCACTTTCATCTCTTCTGCAAGCGACTTACAGCCTTCCTTACCAAATATGTAGTATCGGTTCTCCGGAAGTTCGTCAGGGGTGAACCACGCCATATTCTCCACCAGACCGAGTATTGGCACATTAACCTTTTCATTCGTATACATATCAATGCCCTTACGAGCATCGGCAAGCGCCACCTGCTGCGGTGTAGAGACAATAATGGCTCCCGTGATGGCAAGCGTCTGCAACAGAGTGAGATGAATATCACTCGTGCCGGGAGGCGTGTCGAGGATGAAATAGTCGAGGTCGCCCCAGTCGGCATCTGCTATCAACTGCTTTAGTGCAGATGTCGCCATTCCGCCACGCCACAACGTTGCAGTGTTTCTATCCACAAAGAAACCGATGCTGAGCATCTTCACGCCATACTTCTCAACAGGCGAAATGAGGTCGCGTCCATCCTTATTTACGGCAAAAGGACGCTCGTCCTCTACTTTGAACATCTTCGGCATAGAAGGACCGAAGATGTCTGTGTCGAGCAGTCCCACCTTATATCCAAGTTTTGCCAGTGCAATAGCAAGATTGGCAGAGACAGTGCTCTTGCCTACTCCACCCTTGCCTGAACTCACTGCGATGATATTCTTAACCTCCGGAAGGAGTTTTCCTACCTCCGGACGAGACGCCGACTTGAACTCAGTCTTTATCGTAACCTCAACATCCGGTGAGATATTATAATGTATGGCAGCCTCTGCCGACTTGATAGTCGACTTCATGAAAGGATCTGTCTCACGCGGAAACTGCAAGGTAAACTCCACTTTCATGCCGTCAATGCGCACGTCGTCAACAACCATCTCGCTTTCCACGAGATTCTTCTTTGTACCTGGATACAACACCGTTGCCAGTGCGTCCATTATAAGTTTTGGATATAGTGTCATAATAATTTTCTATTTCTTACTTCTCAAGCTCTTTCAAGCTCTCCATTTTCTTTATTTCGAGGAATTCGTACACGCCACACAGATGCTCGTGAACGCGCTTATTGCCAAACTCATAGACCTTTGTACACAGTCCGTCGAGGAAGTCACGGTCGTGCGAGACGCAGATTATCGTACCGTCAAAGTCCTTCAGTGCCTGCTTCAGCACATCCTTTGTCTTGAGGTCAAGGTGGTTAGTAGGTTCATCGAGTATAAGCAGGTTCACCGGCTCAAGCAATAGTTTCAGTATTGCCAGTCGCGTTCTCTCGCCTCCCGACAGCACTTTCACTTTCTTTGTCGATGCCTCGCCACCGAACATAAACGCTCCCAAAAGATCGGTAATCTTCTTACGTATCTCACCTTTTGCCACATCATCGATGGTCTGGAATACTGTCAGTTCATCATCGAGCAGCGAAGCCTGATTCTGTGCGAAGTAACCTATCTGCACATTATGCCCGAGCTGTATTTGTCCATCATGTTCCAACTCGCTCATGATACACTTCACGAGTGTCGACTTTCCTTCGCCGTTTCTGCCTACGAAAGCCACTTTATCGCCACGCTCTATGGTCAGACTGACATTCTCAAATATTGTCTTTATCTCCGACGGGTTCGTGCGCTTAGGGAAACTCTTACCTACACGGTCCATCATCACCGGATAAGCTCCTGAGCGTGGAGCCGGCGGAAACTTCAGGCGCAGACGGCTTGTGTCTTCTTCGTCGACCTCAACAATTTCTAATTTCTCAAGCATCTTCACCTTCGACTGCACCTGATAGGTCTTCGAATAAGTGCCTTTGAAGCGTTCGATGAAGTCTTTCGTTTCCTGAATCATCTTCTGCTGTTCGTCGTATTGTTTCTGTTGCTGCTCACGACGCTCGGCACGTAGCTGCAGATACTGCGAGTATGGCACCTTATAGTCATATATTCTGCCCATCGTGACCTCGATAGTACGGGTCGTAATGTTATCCACAAACTTCCTGTCGTGTGAGATGACAACAACTGCCTTACCGCTTTTCATGAGGAAATCCTCAAGCCACCCTATTGATTCAATATCCAAATGGTTTGTAGGCTCATCGAGTAAGAGCACATCAGGGTTTTTCAGAAGGAGTTTTGCCAATTCAATGCGCATACGCCAACCGCCCGAGAACTCTGATGTCTGACGTGTGAAATCCGTTCTTTCAAAGCCTAAGCCCAACAGAATTTTTTCCACGTCTTCCGCGAAATGAGTCATGTCAATGGCGTAGAACTTCTCGCTCATAGCTGACACTTTCTCTATGAGAGCCATGTATTCATCACTCTCATAGTCCGTGCGCACAGTGAGTTCCTTATTGATGCTATCAATCTCTGCCTCCATCTCTTTCAGATGAGCGAATGCCTGCGATGTCTCTTCAAACACCGTACGCCCATCCTCTGTCAACAGATGCTGTGGCAGATAGGCGATGACCGTATCTTTTGGAGCAGACACACCGCCACGTGTAGGCTGCCGAACGCCTGCAAGAATCTTCAGAAGGGTTGATTTTCCAGCGCCGTTCTTACCCATCAGGGCTATACGGTCGCCGTCATTAATAACGAAACTGACATCGCTGAAGAGCACTTCTCCACCGAATTCTACTGCTAATCCGTCAACTGATACCATTGTTATTTTGCTTTTTCCAATCCAGAACGTTTATCGCGTGCATAAGAACGATAGGAGTCGAGTTCTATTTCCACGTCAGGCTCTTGCAGTGCCACGGCATGAGGAAGGCGGAATTTCTGATATTTGATGTTAAGACCACGCTCAATCCACATCGTCTCATAGTAGGTCTGTATGCTAAGTATGCGCTTTGTCTCCTCGTCCAGACCGTCGTGATGATACAGGTCGGTGGTGCGGAACAGTAATGGAAGCTTGTTCACGTCTACCATATATGTGGTGTATGTGAACAGGAAATTAGAGTCTGTCTTCAAGTGAATGATACCTCCGGCGACAAGAAACCGGCGATAACGCTCCATGAAATATGTTGATGTGAGACGCTTGCGTGGATTTTTCATCTGCGGATCAGAGAACGTAAGCCATATCTCCTGCACCTCGTCAGCACTGAAGAAACGGTCTATCATCTCAATGTTGGTACGCAGGAACGCCACGTTGGCGAGTTTTTCCTCGAGTGCAAGAGTTGCTCCGGTCCACATCCGTGCACCTTTTATGTCGACGCCAATGAAGTTCATCTCCGGGTATAGACGCGCCAGCTCTACAGTATATTCGCCTTTGCCACATCCCAACTCCAAGACTATCGGATTATCGTTGTGAAAATATTCTTCTCGCCAACGTCCTTTCATTTCGAAGGGCACATTGTCTATAACAGAGAAGGGGTACTGGAATACATTCCCGTACCTCTCCATATCTGCAAACTTTGCTAATTTTCCTTTTCCCATAAGTTACTGCATAAACCAGTGTCACAAACCTTCTTTCGCGGTCTGCGGACAGGCATTATTCTATTACAACACGTGTCCAGCCGTGCTTGTCCTCTATTTCTCCATACTGTATGGCGCGGAGCGTCTCGAACAGCCTGCGCGACTTAGGACCTGGTTCTGCACCGAAATTATAGCGATGACCTGTGTCTGCATCGTCGATATATGATATTGGCGAGATGACAGCAGCTGTTCCGCATGCTCCTGCCTCTTCGAATGTATCAAGCTCCTCAACAGGAACGGGACGACACTCTACAGTCATGCCGAGATCTTCTGCCACCTGCATGATCGACTTGTTGGTCACAGAAGGGAGTATTGACGATGACTTCGGAGTGATATAAGAGTTGCCTCTGATGCCGAAGAAGTTGGCAGCACCACACTCGTCGATATATTTCTTTTCCTTTGCATCAAGATAAAACTCGCACGCATAACCCATTTCATGAGCCTTGTTGTTGGCATAGAGCGACGCTGCATAGTTGCCACCCACCTTGTAACAGCCTGTTCCATTCGGAGCGGCACGGTCGTAGTCGCGGAAGATAATGTATGGATTGCTGGCAAAGCCACCCTTGAAGTAAGGACCCACCGGTGTGACAAAAACAATAAAAAGGTATTCCTTTGCCGGATGTACACCCACCTGCGGACTGATACCTATAAGAAGTGGGCGGATATAGAGTGTTGCACCACTCTCATAAGTAGGAATCCACTCCTGATTAAGGCGTACCACCTTCTCTACCATCTCTATGAAAAGGTCGGTAGGAACTTCCGGCATCATGATGCCACGCGATGTCGACTGCATGCGTGCAGCGTTCTCTTCAGGACGAAAGATACGCACCTTCCCGTCCTTGCAACGATAAGCCTTCAATCCTTCAAAAGCTTCCTGACCATAGTGCAGACATACTGCAGCCATGTGCATATTGATTGTTTCTTCCGACGAAACCTCAATTTCGCCCCATTTGCCATCGCGATAATAGCAACGGACATTGTAGTCGGTCTTCATGTAACCGAAAGGGAGATGCTCCCAATCCAGATTCTTCATTTTATTTTAATAATGAAATTCGTGTTATCTAAAAAACATTTCTACAAAAATACAAAATTATTTTCACTCAGGCAAATATATTTCCGTTTTTCACCACTGTATTGATTTAAGTTAAGCATAGCTTAGTCGGAAAGATAATTACATTTTGCAATCACAAACGATTCATAACTTTGATATTTGCCAGACACAACGCGATTGCACGCATATACGGCAATCTTGAGACTTAACACAAAGCACTAACAATCAAATGATTAGGTAAATTCAAATAATAAATCCAACGATTTTCACATCAAAAACCGCACTTTTCTGGTTCTATAAACGCCCAAATGAGCCTCTCATTGCACCGCTTTTTACATCTGAAAGCGCCGTTTCTACATCCTAATTCCGCAACCTTCAAAAAAAAAGAGTTGTTATCCTAAGAAAACAACTCGAAAAAATGATTATTTAATTTCTATTTCAGCAAAAAATAAAACCGGAATAAATGATGAATAATTTTTACTTTTCAGACAGAAGAAATGGTTTTCTGCCATAGATAGCCCTATAATACTATTATAGCACGACTTACTTCTCTTCGCTGAGAATCTTCTGTATCTCCTGATCGGTTTTTGTAAGTTTGTCTCTGCAGAGCTTTATCAGCTTTTGAGCTTTCTTCAACTGCGTCGCAAGTTCATCAACATCATACTCACCCGATTCCATATTCCGTGATATCTCTTCCAGCTCGTGGAGAGCGTCCTCGTATTTGATTTCTTTCTTCATATTCATTTCTTTTGATTTTAATATTCTATCTGACTATAGACCTCACCTTACCTTTTGCCAAGACGGTTTCAATCTCTTCACCAGACTTCAACTGCGATGAGTCTTTTACTATATGCCCATTATGCAAAGTCATTGAAAAACCACGTTTAAGCAAAATTTCCGGGTCCATTGCCTCAAGTCGTCGTTCAAGTATATCAAGCTGATGCCTATCGCGCAGCATTCGTCCTGACACCGCATTTGTAAGGGTCATAAAAAGACGCTCCAAACGGTTCTGCTCACGAGTCTTATGCAAGGTCACATTGCTAACGATACGCTCCGACAACACATCCACATGCTTCTTCTGCCTCTCCACTGCAAGCGACACCGAGCTGAGAATCATCGACTGTGCATCTTCTATCCTCCCCAGCACCGTAGCCAAACGGTCAATGAGCAGAGCCGCTGCAGCCGTAGGGGTCTTCACTTTCCGACAGCTCACCATATCAAGAATACTCTCATCGCGGTCATGACCTATACCGGTTATGACAGGCAAAGGAAAATTTGCCACATTTTCTGCAAGCCTGAGCGTATCGAATCCGCTCATATCTGCCACAGCACCGCCACCGCGTATTATGACCACACAATCAAAACACGTGGCGTCTGACGATTCCGGCGCTTCAGAAATCGACTTGTAAATGCTGTCAAGAGCGTCGCACACCGTCCGTTCAACCTGTTCGCCCTGCATTACCGCAGGAAAAAGCGTCACATCAAAATGAAAACCATATTCGTTATTCTCCAATTGATTACAGAAGTCGCCATATCCGGCAGCAGCCGGCGAAGAGACGACCGCAATGCGTTGGCAGAACAGCGGCAACGATAGCTCGCGTTGCAAATCAAATACACCCTCGTCCTTCAACTGTTGAATAATCTCCTGCCGACGACGTGCCATTTCACCCATAGTATAGACTGGGTCAATATCGGAAACAATCAGCGAAAAACCATAAGTAGGATGAAACTCAACTTTCACACGTGCAAGAATGTGCATCCCCGGAGACACAGGGCTACCCGTCACCCGCTGAAACTTTGCCGCGACCGGCATCCATTGTGAGCGCCAGCATTTAGCCGAAGCCTGCGCCACAGGAGTAGCACCAAGCATATCTTTCTGCACAAACTGCATGAAGCAATGTCCGTTTCGCTCCTGAACACTCATCACTTCCGCCTCCACCCAATATTGTTCGGGCAGCGACTCTGCAACAACCATACTGACCATCGACGTCAGTTCAAAGAGACTAAGAGTATTCATAACACTGCAAAAGTAATACTAAAAATCGTAACAGGCAATAACATAGGTCTATTTTTCGCCGAAAACAGAGAGCAATTTGTATTTTTCCCTTGGAAAAGCAAATTTTCTTTTGTATCTTTGCACAATTAGCAAAATTAAACCCAAATAGGTTATTAGAGTCCTTGACTGATTGTGTTCGATTGCTGAACAGATGTGCCGGCGCTTCATCAAAGGCGTAGCGGGCTACGGCGAGATGTAATTGCAGTGCAGATATCGGCAAGCGGACTAAAGCAGTAAGGAAGCATGGCGGTAATAACAAATCTAAGCATATGCGTCCTAATGACAGATTCGGGTTAAAAAAACGCATTATTTTGGACAACAAGAAAGCAACATTAGAATTAGGTACAAAGCCAGTAGGCAGTCTGCTTTTGCACTATGCCATACCGGCTATTATTGCCATGACCGCGGCATCATTATATAATATGGTGGACTCGATATTCATCGGTAAGGGTATCGGACCTTTGGCTATCAGCGGACTTGCCATCACATTTCCATTCATGAACCTGTCGGGCGCCTTCGGAGCCGCAATTGGCGTAGGTTCATCAACACTCATCAGCGTGCGCTTAGGACAGAAAGACTATTCCGTTGCACAAAAAATATTCGGCAACAATATCACACTGAACATAATTATCGGTTTGTTGTTTGCCATTACCTGTATCATTTTCCTCGACCCTATCCTTATATTCTTCGGAGCCAGCGAGCAGACACTGCCTTACGCACGTGAATACATGCAGATTATTCTCGCAGGAAATGTCTTCACGCATCTTTATTTCGGAATGAATGCCGTGCTGCGCTCGGCGTCAAAACCACGACAGGCAATGATTGCCACCATCTTTACAGTGGTAATCAATGCAATACTCGACCCGATATTCATCTACGACTGGGGACTGGGTTTAGGCATAAGAGGAGCAGCCATCGCGACAATCCTTGCACAACTTATGGCGCTGTGCTGGCAGTTCTATATATTCAGCGACAAGCGGGAGTTCCTGCATCTGAAGCGCGGAATATTCAGTCTCAAGTATAAGATTGTAAAGGAAATCATAGAAATCGGTGTCTCTCCATTCGCCATGAATGCCTGTTCATGTCTCGTGGTTATATTCATAAACAACGCCCTTAGCAACAATGGCGGCGACTATGCCGTAGGTGCCTACGCCATCGGCAACCGTCTGGTGTTTATCTTCCTGATGATAGGTATGGGTATCAACCAAGGTATGCAACCTATCATCGGCTACAACTTCGGCGCAAAGAAGTTCGACAGAGTGATGCGTACATTAAAATATTCTGTTATAGGTGCCACTGCTGTGCTTACCGTAGGCTGGCTTGTATACCAGCTACTGCCGCAGATATGCGTGCGTCTGTTCACTGATGATAAAGAACTGGCTGAAATGTCAGTGCGTGGACTGCGTATCAATGCGCTTCTGCTGCCTATAATCGGTTATCAGATAGTTATCACCAACTTCTTCCAGTCTATCGGCAAGGCGAAGATAAGCATATTCCTCAGCCTCTCACGTCAATTGCTGTTTCTCATTCCTGCAATTCTCATACTGAGTCATTACTTCGGTGTTGACGGAGTGTGGGCGTCGCTGCCACTGAGCGATGCTTTAGCTGCACTGGTGGCACTGTGGTTCATGCTTGTATACATGAAGCGATTCAATAAGGAAAGGGATGAAATAATCAAGGAAGTGGAAAGCAAAGACGAGCGCAACTACAACTACTACACTCCGCGCTCCGGTGCCGCACCACGCTCAATGGCTCCACAGGCAAGTGCAACAATATACGAGAAGAGACACAAGGATAAGGAGATAAGCGATTAGTGACTATAGAGAATCCTCTATAGCTTTGATTTAACAGATACGGGCATGAAACGCATTGGAATAATCAGCGACACCCATTCCTACTGGGATGAGAGATATACAAAATACTTTTCCGAGTGTGACGAGATATGGCATGCCGGAGATATAGGCTCTACCGAGGTGGCAGAACGGCTCGGAGCTATAACAAGACTAAGGGCTGTCTGTGGAAACTGCGACGGTGGCGACCTGAGATTCCGTTTTCCGGAGACGTTGCGTTTCAAGTGCGAGGAAGCCGATGTCTTGCTGACTCATATAGGAGGATACCCAGGCAATTACGATGTACGTGTGCGTTCGCAGATATATGCCTCACCACCCGATTTGTTCGTATGCGGACACAGTCATCTGTTGAAGGTGAAATACGACAAGACACTCAACCTGCTGCATCTTAATCCCGGCGCAGCAGGACAGATGGGATGGCATCCCACACGGACACTGATGCGCCTGGCTATTGACGGAAAGGAATTTAAAGACCTCGAGGTGATTGAGTTAGGTGAGAACAGATCGCGTCTGTAGCAATCAACATTACTACAATACAAAACCTGACGCCGTCTGTTCCGTATTTACACAAGGATTATTTCTGTGAGCCGCCAAGGCTATGTGAAATGCGACATGACAGAAATGGCATGACACAATTCATAAGGGAAGCACAAAATCTCAGGTTATTATGAACATCGTGCAATAAATCTATGATTTATCCGTTATGATTAATATCAACAATTAAAGAAAAACAGAAATCTATGAAGAATATAGTGATCACCGGTGGTGCAGGTTTTATAGGAAGTCATGTGGTACGCCTTTTTGTAAACAGATACCCGGAATACAACATCATTAACCTCGACAAGCTCACATACGCCGGCAACCTTGCTAACCTGAAAGATGTGGAAGACAAACCGAACTATAAGTTTGTGCGCATGGATATATGCGATTTTGACGCTTTCTACAAACTCATGCAAGACGAGAAAATCGATGGTATAATACACCTTGCAGCAGAGAGCCATGTCGACCGTTCAATAAAAGATCCATTCACTTTCGCACGTACAAACGTGATGGGCACACTGTCGCTCTTGCAGGCAGCTAAGCTCTACTGGGAGTCACTGCCAGAGAAATACGAGGGCAAGCGTTTCTATCACATCTCTACCGATGAGGTTTATGGCGCGCTTGAGATGACTCACCCGGAAGGCATAGAACCTCCGTTCACCACAACAGCCTCATCAGGTAATCATCATGAGGCTTATGGAAAGGAGTTCTTCTTAGAGACAACGAAATACAATCCACATTCGCCATACTCGGCAGCGAAGGCATCAAGCGACCATTTTGTACGCGCATTCCATGATACATACGGCATGCCGACGATTGTAACGAACTGTTCAAACAACTACGGTCCTTATCAGTTTCCTGAAAAACTGATTCCACTTTTCATCAACAATATCCGTCACCGCAAGCCATTGCCTGTATATGGCAATGGAGAAAATGTGCGCGACTGGCTGTATGTCGAAGACCATGCACGTGCCATCGACATGATATTCCACAAAGGAACTGTAGCTGAAACATATAACATCGGTGGTTTCAACGAGTGGAAGAATATTGATATCATAAAGGTTATAATCAATACTGTCGACCGCCTGCTCGGTCGTAGAGAAGGCGAAGACCTCGATCTTATCACATACGTAACTGACCGTATGGGGCATGATGCCCGTTATGCCATTGATTCCCGCAAGCTGCAGAAGGAATTAGGTTGGGAACCATCGCTGCAATTTGAGGAAGGTATAGAGAAGACAGTGAAGTGGTATCTCGAGAATGAGGCGTGGATGGATAATATCACAAGCGGCGACTACGAGAAATACTACGATGACATGTATAAAAACCGCTGATACGGTCAATACGGGAAAATGTTTCGACAATAAATACAGATTATACAATGACTAAGATTTTGTTGCTCGGCTCCGGCGAGTTAGGTAAAGAGTTTGTGATTGCAGCCAAGCGCAAGGGACTTTATGTTGTGGCATGCGACAAGTATGACAACGCTCCTGCCATGCAAGTGGCTGACGAACGAGAGGTTTTCTCGATGCTTGACGGCGACGCACTGGCAAGAGTGGTGGAAAAGCATAAGCCTGATATCATCATACCCGAGATAGAAGCTATACGTACAGAGCGCCTGTTTGATTTTGAGAAACAAGGCATTCAGGTCGTACCGTCTGCACGTGCGGTAAACTATACAATGAACCGTCGTGCCATTCGCGACCTTGCAGCACAGGAACTCGGCATCCGCACCGCACGATATAAGTATGCCGGCACCTATGAAGAATTAGTTGCAGCATCGGAATATGTAGGTTTCCCATGTGTGATAAAGCCTCTGATGTCGTCGTCAGGTCACGGACAGAGCACTGCCAAATGTCATGACGACCTGCGTAAATGCTTCGACGACGCCATGGCAGGAGCACGCGGCGACGTAAAGGAAATAATCTGCGAGGAATTCATTCACTTCGATTCCGAGTTCACTCTCCTCACGGTTACACAAAAGAACGGACCGACATTATTCTGTCCTCCTATCGGTCATGTTCAGGCAGGCGGCGACTATCGTGAAAGTTGGCAACCGTATCATATCTCTCAGGAAGGACTTAAGAAAGCTGAGGATATGGCAGAGAAGATCACAGCAGCACTGACCGGGTATGGTCTCTGGGGCGTGGAGTTTTTCCTGACAAAGAACGACGAGGTGATATTCTCGGAGCTAAGCCCTCGACCACACGACACCGGAATGGTAACATTAGGACACACAACAAATCTGTCGGAGTTTGAACTACACCTGCGTGCCGTGCTCGGATTGCCAATCCACGATATACGTTTGGAGCATGCAGGATGCTCTACAGTGATTCTTGCCGACAAAGAATATCATGAGACGCCCGACTATAACCTCATGGATGCGCTACGCGAGGAGTGCACACGTGTCCGTATCTTCGGTAAGCCGGAGGCTCATTTCGGCAGACGTATGGGGGTTGTGTTATGCTACGGCGATACAAACGCAGATGTGACAGCACTTCGCGACAAGGCAAAACGCTTGGCAAAAACGGTATTGGGCACTGACCCGTACATGGAGAAATAATGAAATCAAGATTTATTCCTATTCCGCATTTCGGCGATCATAGAGGCGACCTGTCAGTGATAGAGGCGGTAAAAGACATACCTTTCGAGGTGAAACGCGTCTTCTGGAACTACAACGTGCCTGAAGGGAAGTCGCGCGGAGCACATGCTCACAAGCGTTTACGGCAACTGCTGATAGCCTTAAACGGCAGTTTCACCGTGAATGTCGACGACGGTAAGGAACAACGTTCGTTCATACTCGACAGTCCATACATGGGATTGCTTGTCGAACCAGGCGAATGGAGCTCTGAGGACTATTTCTCACCCGGCGCTGTATGTCTGGTATTATGCGATGATCTTTACGACGAGGCGGACTATATCCGCGACTATGATGAATATAAGAAAATATACGGCTGACGACAAAGCGTTATGGAATACGTTCGTGGAAAGTTCTAAAAACGGAACCTTCCTGCACAAACGCGACTATATGGAATACCATAGCGACAGGTTTGAGGACCACTCGCTGCTGTTTCTTTCTGAAAAGAACAAAGTAGTGGCATTGTTGCCAGCCAATATTAAAGACGATATTCTATATTCTCATCAAGGTCTGACTTACGGAGGGCTGATCCTGTCTGCGGTGACATCGCTCAATGATGTAATGGAAATGTTTGATATTCTTAAGGCTTACATGAGTGACAACGGCATAAGCTCACTGCTATACAAGCAGATTCCATCGATATACCACCGCTGTCCGTCCGACGAGGACGACTACGCACTGTGGCGCTACGGTGCTGTTATGGAGGTGTGCAATATAGCCACAACAGTACCACTCCATACACCACTGTTGCCAAAAGTGGAGAAATGCCGTAGGCGCAGGCTAAGGGAAGCAGAGCAATACGGCTTCAGTATTTGTGAAGATGCCAGCCTCTCGGACTTCTGGCCTGTGCTGGAAGAGAGTTTAAAAGCTCATCATAACACCAGCCCTATACATACCTTAGAAGAAATGGAACTGCTGCAAAGCCGTTTCCCCGAAAATATCCGCTGCTATATAGCACAGCGTCCCGACGGCACAAATGCGGGAGGAGTAGTTCTATATATAACGGATGAGGTAGTGCACGTTCAATATGGACATGCTTCGCTGCAGGGATATGAGGAGCATGTGATGGAGTATATCTATTTCCACTTATTGGAGAAATACCGTAACGACGGACATACACAATATCTCGACTTCGGAACATCGAACGAACAGGCAGGCAGATACCTCAATGCAGGTCTGGTAGCACAAAAAGAAGGATTCGGAGGCAGAAGCATCGCCTACCGACAGTTCAGGTTAAAGGTTTAAGACGATGAACATACCATATCTGAGTTTGAAACGAATCACCGATATGCATGCTGAAGAGATTCAGCAGGCTGTGAGTGATGCTGTAGACAGCGGCTGGTATCTGCAAGGCGAGCGTATAGCACGCTTTGAGCAGGAGTATGCCGAATACACCGGTGCTAAATATTGTGTCAGCTGTGCCAACGGATTAGACGCACTCACGATGATGATTCTTGCATATAAGGAAATGGGATATCTGAAAGACGGTGATGAGGTAATCGTGCCGGCAAACACATATATAGCCACGATACTCGCGATAACAGAAAACAATCTTAAGCCCGTGTTGGTTGAGCCGCGTATCGACACTCTACAAATAGATGATTCGCTCATAGAGGATGCAATATCCGAGAAGACAAAGGCGATAATGATTGTACATCTATACGGATATGACGCCTATACGGATAAGATTGGAGCGATATGTAAGGCACGGAACCTCTTGTTATTAGAGGATTGTGCTCAGGCGCATGGTCTGAATAAAGTTGCCGCACCACGCCCGCAAGAAAGAAAATACCGGGGAGCATGTGCACATTCCTTTTACCCGGGAAAGAACCTCGGTGCACTGGCGGATGCAGGTGCGATGACTACTGATGATATGGAAATGGCTGAGGTGTTTCGCGCACTGTGCAACTATGGTTCACATAAGAAATATGTGTTTCGTTATAGGGGTCGCAACTCACGCATGGACGAAATTTCCGCAGCCGTGCTTTCCGTAAAACTGAGGTATCTTGACGAAGATAACAAACGAAGACAAGATATTGCTGACTATTATATAGATAACATACAGAACGAAAATATAACACTTCCTTCACGTGGTGGAGTGCATCATATATTTCCCATTCTGATAAAAAGGCGCAATGATTTGCAGGCTTACTTAAAGTCAAAGGGCATAGGCACAGTCATACACTACCCTATTCCACCACACAAACAGGAGTGCTATAGCGAATGGAACGGACTCCATTTCCCTATAACAGAAAAGATACATAACGAAGAATTGTCACTTCCCCTTAATCAGGCAATGACTGATGAGGAGGTAGAATATATAACAGAAACGATAAATGATAGTTTGCATTGCTGAGAAACCGTCGGTGGCGAGAGACATCGCAAAAGTGATTGGAGCGAACTCCAGCCACGACGGATATATGGAAGGTAACGGTTATCAGGTTACCTGGACTTTCGGACACCTCTGTACACTGAAGGAGCCACACGACTATACCGACAACTGGAAACGTTGGTCACTGTCGGCGTTGCCGATGATACCGGAGCGGTTTGGAATAAAACTCATTGAGGACTCCGGTGTGAAGAAACAGTTTGCTACGATAGAACGTCTGATGCAGAAAGCTGATGGTATAATCAACTGTGGTGATGCCGGTCAGGAAGGAGAGCTCATACAGCGATGGGTCATGCAGAAAGCAGGAGCGAAATGTCCCGTACGCCGTCTGTGGATCAGTTCACTTACAGAGGAAGCGATACTTGAGGGGTTCAAGAGTCTTAAAGATCAAGGCGAATATCAACCACTGTATCTTGCCGGACTGTCACGTGCCGTAGGCGACTGGCTTCTCGGAATGAACGCCACACGGCTATATACGATAAAGTATGGTCAGCACCGGCAGGTACTTTCTATAGGAAGAGTTCAGACTCCTACGCTTGCGCTTATTGTGAACCGTCAGAAAGAAATTGAAGAGTTCGTGCCCCGCCAGTCGTGGGTGCTATCCACTCTTTACAAAGAAACAAAGTTCAACGTCATTGCACGCGACGAAGAAGCAGAGGCAGAGGAACAGGCAGAGATAGCGGAAGCTGCCGCGCAAGGCAAGACATTGAAATCGAAAGGACCGATATTCCGCCAGATTGAATATACCTCCGAGGAGGAAGGGAAAGCTGTTCTTGAGAGTATCAAGGATAATCTGTTCGAAGTTGTCGATGTGACAAAGAAAAAAGGAACCGAGGCTCCTCCACGTCTATATGACCTTACATCACTGCAGGTTGACTGCAACAGAAAGTTCGGATTCTCAGCTGACCAGACGCTACAACTCATTCAGAGCCTCTATGAAAAGAAGTTCACTACTTATCCTCGCGTAGACACAACCTTCCTTTCAGACGACATATACCCAAAATGTACGAACATAATGAACGGACTATATAAAACATCGTTCGCCGGTCAGAGCCCATACGCTGACTTACTGAAAGTTATCGGTGGCAAGCAACTGAAGAAGAGTAAGAAGGTATTTGATTCCTCGAAGGTCACCGATCACCATGCAATAATACCAACGGGCGTTCCCCCACAGGGGTTGTCGGATATGGAACGTAAGGTGTTTGACCTCGTAGCACGTGCTTTCATCGCGGCATTCTTTGACGACTGCAAGTTCGAGACAATGACCATAATGGGAAAGGTTGACACAAATAATGAGCACGAACCTGTAATGTTCCGTACGACAACAAAGGTTATTACAGACGAAGGTTGGAAGGTAGTGTTCAAGAAAATTGAGGAGGAAAACACTGACACAAAAGATGACGCTGACGCTGGAGAGAAAGAGACGAGCAACAGTTTCACTAAAGGTGAGACCGGTCCGCATATTCCAAGCCTATCAGAGAAATGGACACAGCCGCCAAAGCCTTACACAGAGGCAACGCTGCTGCGTGCTATGGAAACGGCAGGCAAATTCATAGATAATGACGAACTGCGTGACGCGATGAAGGAAAACGGTATAGGACGACCTTCCACACGTGCGGCTATCATTGAGACATTATTCAAGCGCAAATATATACGCAAGGAACGTAAGAACCTCATAGCTACTCCAACCGGCGTAGAACTAATAGGACTTATACGCGAAGACCTTCTTAAAAGTCCGGAACTGACAGGTATCTGGGAAAAGAAGCTACGCGACATCGAACATAAGACATACGACGCCGGGCAGTTTCTAAATGAACTGAAGGTGCAGATATCTGATATTGTCAAGCAGGTTCTCTCCGACAACACTAACCGCCATGTCACAATAACAGAAGAGGAACAAAAGCCTGCGACTAAGTCTAAGCGTAAGAGTGCTCCACGCAAAAAAGACGCACCAAAGGCGATTCTCCTCAAACCGGGCGACAAATGTCCTAAGTGCGGGCAAGGCACAATTATACGGGGGCGTACGGCAATGGGATGTTCACGCTGGAAAGAAGGATGTGAATTCCGCGCTGAAATGCAGTAATAATCGCCATAGGGCGGACAATATAAAAGACTTGCAGGAAAAAATGAAGAGATACAAAATAATAATAAGCAGTGTTATAATATTGCTTGGACTTGTTTCATGCGGAGTGGACAAGAATATGAAGCGTGGTGAGAAGTATCTTGCCTTGGGAGAATATTTTGATGCCGCCAACGAATTTAAGCAGGCTTACCGCAAGACGTCTCCGAAAGAAAAGACAAAACGCGGTGAGCGAGCATTGAAAATGGCATATTGCTACGAGAAGTCATTACAGACACAAAAGGCTATTACAGCATATAAGAACGCTATCCGATATAATGTGGCAACGCCGGAAGACCGTCTGTCGTATGCACGCCAACTGTTGCATAATGGAGAATATAAGGCTGCGACAAAAGAGTTTGAGGCTGTTTTGGACTCTCTTCCTAACAATACGCTGGCAAAGGAAGGATTGGAGTCTGCACAGAAAGCACCTAAGATAAAGGAGCAGAACTCGCGCTACACGGTGAAGAAAATGGATGTGTTCAACTCACGTCGTGCAGATTATTCACCTGCACTGTTCGGCGATGAGTACGACCAACTCTATTTCACTTCAACACGAAATGAAGCGCAAGGCGACGAACTGTCAGGAATAACAGGAACAAAACCGGCGGACATCTTTTTTTCATCAAAGGATGATAAAGGCAAATGGAGCAAACCGGAACCTGTGTCAGGCGGTATGAATACTGCCTTTGACGAGGGAGTATGCTCTTTCTCCACCGACGGCAGGGAGATGTATCTCACACAATGTGTTACAGATCCGGCATATCCCCGCTATGCACAGATAGTGAAGAGTTCACGCTCTGACGCTACATGGGGAAAGACTACGGAGGTGAAGATTACCAACGACACTCTCACTGCCTACGCTCATCCTGCTCTCTCGCCCGACGGAGAATGGCTATACTTCGCCAGCGACATGCCAGGCGGCAAGGGAGGCTACGATATATGGCGCGTCAGGATAACGGCTGCAGGATTAGGCGGTGTAGAGAATCTCGGTGCACCGATAAACACCGAGGGCGATGAAATGTTTCCTACGTTCCGTCCTAATGGCGAGTTCTATTTTTCATCAAATGGACATCCGGGCATGGGCGGGCTTGACATCTTCGTGGCAAAGGTTGGAAGAGACCGCAAATATCATCTCGAACATCTTGGCTATCCGATGAATTCGCAGGGCGATGATTTCGGTATGACATTCGAGGGACCATACAACCGCGGATTCTTCTCGTCGAACCGTGGTGACGGGCGCGGCTTTGACCATATCTATTCATTTGACAATCCGGAAATAGTTCAAAACGTCATAGGATGGGTATACGAGCAGGATGGATACGAGCTACAGGCTGCGGAGGTCTACATCGTAGGCAACGACGGCACTAACCAAAAGATAAGTGTGAAAAGCAACGGTTCGTTCTCATATCAGGTCACGCCGGGTGTCGACTATCTGTTCCTCGCCACGTGCAAAGGATACCTGAACCACAAGGAAGAACTTAGTGTGAGACGAGCTGAGGAATCGGAAGAATATACATTACAGTTTGCACTACCGTCCATATCATCGCCGGTATTGATTGACAATGTGTTTTACGATTTCGACAAGGCAACACTTCGCGAAGAGTCAACAGTGGCTCTTGACAAATTGGTGCAGACACTAAACGACAATCCGAATATTACCATCGAACTGTCGGCACACACAGACTACCGCGGCTCTGATACCTACAACAAGCGTCTCTCGCAAAAACGAGCAGAGAGCGTGGTCGACTATCTCATCGCTCACGGTATAGCAGCCGATCGGCTCACGCCTATGGGATACGGCGAGGAGCGTCCAAAGAAGGTAAAGAAGAAACTCACAGAGAAACTGCCTTGGCTGAAAGAAGGCGACGAACTGACAGAAAAATACATCACAACGCTTAATGACGAACAGCAGGAAGCGTGCAACCAGTTGAACCGCCGGACGGAGTTTCTTGTTCTTCGTACCACTTATGGGATGTTCGACGAAAACGGCAATCTCAAACAACTGCCAAAGATGAATAAAAAGGAAGAGAATACCGGCGGATTGGAGGAATTCATACTTGAGTAATATAAATCACAAATACGGACAGTCTGACATACACCACACTGAAATAAATATAATGGCAATGAATTTACCTATCGAATTTGAAGAATATACCCGCGAGTTGTTTGGCGAGGAGCGCTATGGCTGTTTTCTTGCCTCGTTCAGCGAGGAGCAGCCGGTGTCAGTCAGACTGAATCCATATAAACCAATAGAACCGCCAACGGCAGAGGCTCAACCCATTGCATGGTGTCGCAACGCTTACTATCTCGCAGAGCGTCCCGATTTCACACTTGACCCTTTATTTCATGCCGGATGTTACTATGTGCAGGAGGCTGGTTCTATGTTCATCGACGAAGTTATACGCCAGTTGGATTTCAAAGCAGCGACGGCGCTCGACCTATGTGCCGCACCGGGAGGAAAGTCTACACTGCTCAGGGCGGCACTATCAGACGACTGCCAGCTCTACTGCAACGAACCCGATCATCGCCGGGCAAACATACTCATGGAAAACCTTCAGAAGCAGGGACATCCAAAGGTCACAGTGACAAACAACTATGCCAAGGATTATCAGAAGGCAAAGCTACTGTTCGACCTCGTTCTTGCCGACGTGCCTTGTTCGGGCGAGGGAATGTTCCGTAAGGACGAGGGAGCGATAAAGGAATGGAGCATTCAGAATGTGATGAAATGTCAGGCACTGCAGCGCAGCATCATCAGCGACATCTGGCCATGTATAAAGGAAAACGGCATACTCATCTACTCCACCTGTACCTTCAACACACGCGAGAATGAAGAGAACGTGCGCTGGATATGCGAAGAGCTCGGGGCAGACATCATTCCAATAACCACGAAAAAGGAATGGAATATAAGTGGCTCATTGCTAAAAGGATTCGACGCCACGGTTTACAGATTCATTCCCGGGACAACAAAGACAGAGGGGCTCTTTATCTGCGTGATGAGAAAGAAATCACATGAGATGGTTTCCGGAAAAACAAACCTTAAGATACTGCGCATCCTCTCCAATGGACATTACGAAGGTCAAGTCAAAGGGAAAGACACCATACCAGCCCATGCCGAGTCTCTCCTCATCAATCTCTCGACAGACAAATACCCGAAGGCAGAACTCGACCTCGCCACTGCGCTGCGCTATCTCCGTCGAGAGACTATCGTGCTTCCCGTCGAGACACCAAGAGGCTATGTCGTTGTGACATATAAAGGCAAGAACCTCGGGTTTGTGAAGAACCTGGGCAACCGCGCTAACAATCTCTACCCTCAGGAATGGAAAATAAGATTCAAATAAACAACAAAAGATATGACGATTAATATTATTGCTGCAGTTGCACAAAACAATGCAATCGGCTACAACAACAAACTGATCTACTGGTTGCCAAACGATTTGAAGCGTTTCAAGGCATTGACCACGGGCAACACCATAATCATGGGTCGCCGCACATTCGAGTCGCTGCCCAAGGGCGCATTGCCCAACCGCCGCAACATAGTCCTTTCGAGAAATGGCAGAGCAGAGGATTTTCCCGGTTGCGAACTCTATGCATCGCTTGACGACGCACTGGCACAATGCCATGAGCATGAAGACATATATATAATAGGTGGCAACTCGGTCTACAAGTCGTCAATGCCACTTGCCGACCGTCTCTGTCTCACGCTCGTTCACGACACGCCAAAAGAAGCCGACACGTTCTTTCCCGATTTCTCAGGAGAATGGAAAGAGGTGTGGCGCGAGGAACATGACATCGACGAGAAACATAAGCAACGTTATTCATTTGTCGACTACAAGCGCAAGTAATCTTTTCACCTTGCAAAAGAGACATGAGATTCAGTCTCTCAACTTGCTGCGGGGAGTGTGATTTATTCCAAAAACGGTCAATAGACCGCGGTGAGTTTTTATTTATCAAAGAACAAGAGTTTGCTTATACACGTCGAGTGGAGAAGCCCGAAAACTAAAGATAGCCGTATGACAACCGATTTTGGCTTATGCCGTATAGAGCGACAGGCGTCACATTCTGACCATATGCGTCGTAGAACATCCGTTCTCGTTTATTATAGTCATACCATTAAAAAGCAATGCGACAGAATTACTATACAGCGGATATAACTCAGTAACTTACACACCTTATTTATTTAACCCCCAAACTCTAAGTTTGCAATATGAATTGCAAACTTAGAGTTTGGGGATAATCCAACATCTTTTTACCCTCGTATCAAAAAACATATTTTATAAATTGAAAATAAAAACCAAAAGAAAGTTACGATTTCGTTTTATTAGAGGCTTATTGATTTTAATCAATTTTACGGTCAAAAAAAGTAATAAAATAATGCCGATTACATTTGGTGGTTCTCATTTTTTTTTAATATCTTTGTCAACAGAATCAGGAGTATAATGTTGATGTCATTAAGTCTCTTGAATACGAATAAGACAAATCTCTCTTATAATATAACTAAAAATTCATCCATTTAAAAAGGAACAAGCCGTGACGGTCTGTTCCTTTTCTTTTTGCCTGTATGTGGTGAAAATATTGGGCTTGCGTTTAATGTTTACCGGACAGCAATAGTTTAACCCGAATCGGTCATTAGAGTCCTTGACTGATTTTATTCGATTGTTGAGCAGATGTTGGCAAGCGGACTAAAGCAGTAAGGAAGCATGACGGTAATCAATAAATCTAAGCAAATGCGGTCTAATGACCGATTAGGGTTTAATACAGTTCCAAACCCACAGGACAGTGGTCGCTTCCGAGGATATCGGTGTGTATTGTAGCGTCTTTGATTCTGTCGCGCAGACGTTCCGATGCGATGAAATAGTCGATGCGCCACCCTGTGTTCTTGGCACGTGCCTGAAAGCGGTAGCTCCACCATGAGTAGGTTACAGTGTCAGGATACAGCTCGCGGAAAGTGTCGATGAATCCTCCCTTTGGCTCATCTGTTGCTTCCAGACCGAATCCTTTGCCCAGAAATCGGCTCATCATTCGTCGCTCGTCGTCAGAGAATCCGGCGTTTGTATGATTTGTCTTTGGGTTCTTCAAGTCTATATCCTCATGCGCTACATTCAGATCGCCGCAGACTATCACCGGTTTTTTTTCGTCCAGGTGACGGATATATGCCTGAAAATCCCTCTCCCAACGCATACGGTATTCAAGACGTTTCAATTCATCCTGAGAGTTTGGCGTATAGCAAGTGACGAGGTAGAAGTCGTCCATCTCGAGTGTTACTACACGTCCTTCATGGTCATGCTCATCGATGCCTATGCCATAGGTGACGTTTAGCGGTGTATGGCGTGTGAAAATCGCTGTTCCGGAGTAGCCTTTCTTGTCGGCATAATTCCAGAAAGAATGATATCCGGGAAACGTCAGATCAAGTTGTCCTGCCTGCATCTTAGTCTCCTGAAGACAGAAGAAGTCAGCATTGAGCGTTGTGAATATATCCACGAAGCCTTTACCTACGCATGCTCTTAGACCGTTTACATTCCAGCTGATGAATTTCATGTTTGTATTATATTAATGTTAATGACTATATAATGTTTACTTTGTTTTTATGAGATTCATGAATTCCTCACGTGTTTTTGCCTGATTGAATGCTCCACTGAAAGCTGATGTGGTGGTTATGGAGTGCTGTTTCTCCACACCTCTCATCTGCATACACATGTGCTCTGCTTCGATGACAACCATTACTCCCATCGGGTTAAGTGTCTTCTGTATGCAGTCCATGATTTGTTGAGTGAGGCGTTCCTGCACTTGCAGGCGGTGACTGAAGATGTCAACAACACGTGGAATCTTGCTTAGTCCGGTGATATGTCCGTTTGGAATGTATGCAATGTGTACCTTTCCGTAGAATGGCAGCATATGATGTTCGCACATTGAGAAGAAATCAATGTCCTTTACTATCACCATCTGGTTATAGTCTTCTGCGAACATCGCCTCGCGCAGAGTCTTTTCCGGGTTCTTGAAATAACCTCTTGTCAGTGCTTGCATGGCTCTTGCTACACGTATTGGTGTCTTCTCGAGCCCCTCGCGTTCGGCATCTTCGCCGAGCAGTGTCAGTATCTCCTTGTAGTGAGCCGCCAGTTCTTCTGTGCCTTCTCTGAGATATTCCGGGTTGTCCATTGTCTTGAGTAATTAGTTTGTGACAGTAATCTGTCCTTTTACGATACTTGCCTGACGGTATCCCATAGCATGCACCTTGTTTAATATTGCCTGTGCCTCCTCGTAAGTGCGGTAGTTGCCCATGCGGCATATCCATCGTGGGGAATAGAAATGGCAATATACCGGCTGGTCGGGGAACAGTGTCTTTATCTGGTTGCAGATGCTCTCAGCGCGATTCTTATCATTGCGTGAGTTACTTCCTGCGAAGACCTGAACGCGATAACCGGTGACCTTATAGGCGTTTCTCATCACCTTCTTGCTTGTATCAATGCTTGCAATGTCAATCTCATTCTCGTTATGCTCAGGCATTTTCTTTGTCATCTCCGGTGTCGCAGCAGTCTTTTCGCGAGGTTCTTCCTTGGCTGGCGTTACGGTTTTCTTTACCTGTATCACCATTGGACATGTGCCATTTACAAGCTTGTCTATTTCCTGTGATTGGTGTACGGACACTGTGCCCATACCTACTTCACGCGTCTGAAGGTGGTCAAGATAGGTCTGTGCATTGATATTCAGTACACATACCGTTAGTGCTGATAAAATGAATGATCTTTTCATTGCTTTAACCTTATCCCCGCCCGTCACCTTTAATTGCGACGGGCAGGAATGAGCGTACGTTATGTTTGATTAAAATTTCATGTTAACCCCATGCGTCGATGATGCCCTTGAAGTCAGCAGCCTTCAGTGAAGCGCCACCAATCAGACCACCGTCAATATTTGGCTTGGCGAAGAGCTCAGGAGCATTCGAAGCCTTGCAAGAACCACCGTATAGGATTGATGTCTCTGCAGCAGCCTCAGCACCGTAAACCTCAGCTACACATGAGCGGATATAAGCATGTATTTCCTCTGCCTGTTCAGCTGTTGCAGTCTTGCCCGTGCCGATAGCCCAGATTGGTTCGTAAGCGATTACGATATTCTTCCACTGCTCTGCTGTGAGGTGGAATACTGAACCGGCAAGCTCTGCCTTACAAACAGCCTCCTGCTCGTTAGCCTCGCGCTGCTCCAGAGACTCACCGATACAGAAGATAACCTTCAGACCGTTAGCCAGAGCAAGCTCTACCTTTTCCTTGAGAATCTCCGGAGTCTCGTGGTAGTACTCACGACGTTCAGAGTGACCGAGTATGACATACTCTGCACCGGTTGACTTTACCATCTCTGCAGAGACCTCACCTGTGTAAGCACCGGAAGCCTTGTCTGCACAGTTTTCAGCAGAAAGTTTCACGCAGCTGCCCTCGATAACCTGGGCAACGCTTGCGAGGTGTATGAATGGAGTACCGATGATAACTTCGCAGTTAGGGTTCTTTACAACTTCTGTGAGCTCTTTAGCAAGAGCAATACCTTCCTGAAGATTCTTGTTCATCTTCCAGTTTCCAGCAACAATTTTCTTTGCCATGTTCTTCTTTTTTTTGAATGTTAATATTGATGTTAATCGTTTGTATTTCTTAAACCATTTCGTAAATGCGAATATACGGTCGGCTATGCTGAACACTATAAGTGGCAGGATGAAGAGCATAAGCAGCTTTAGAATCATCCTTGTGTCGCTCGTAGCTTTCTGCGTGCCTATAGTGAGCTGATCGAGCGGGGCATATAGCTCGCTGTCATTTGGCAACTCGTTGTGACTCCACTTCTGTATCACCGTGCCATCCTTCAGCAACAACATTCCCGGATTACTCCTGATAATGGTCTTCAGCGTCACAGCGTCGGTGTTATAAAAGGGATATTCAGCTCCAGTCATGTCCTGCCAACGTGCGATAGCCTGCTTTCCGCTTGCCGTAAGGCAATAGAACTTATATCCGTATTCCTCGGCATATTCATATATCTGGTCTATTGGACCGAAGTTAGAATCATCGGCTTTTTCCAGATATGGCGCAATCAGCAGGAAGGTGTAGCCCTTTTGCTGCAATATGTCTTCAGTGAGGTCGTCGCCATTGAGCGACAGTATGGAGAAGTCGTGAATAGGCGGAACGAACCCTTCCTTTACCATTATAGTCTTACTATCTACAAACTCCCATGTCGAGTCGGGATAGTTCTCGAGCGTAAACTCCTTTGTCTGTCCGTCTTTCTTCATCATGAAAGTCGTCTCAAACTCTGGCTGGGGAGCCCCTTCCGGTATCTTCATCCCCTCTTCAATGTTTGCTCCTATATGATAAGGACGAAAGTCGAACTGCGGCAGCATATACAGACTGTATGCAGCATACAGCAGTATAAACAGCACCGAGTAGTTGATCACTATCGTACTATTGCCGTTTGACAGAGTGCGAATCATATCTCTCGGCTTGTAGACGACGACAGCCGTCATGGCAAGCATGATGATGTTCTTCAGCAGTGTCTCACCGTTTGTCAGGTGTATGGCATCGCCGAAACATCCACAGTCGCTTATCGGATTGGCAATGTAGAGCCATGCAGTGATCAGGGTCATTATTGTCATGAAGACAAGTGTCACCTTGCTTATGACTCGTCTTGATATGGCAAACAAGAGTAGGACGCCGAGCGTAAATTCTATTGCCGATATAGCTACCGAAGTGCCGAGTGTGACAAAGTCGGGCAGCATGCCGCCGAGAGATAACACACCAAGGTAATCTTCTATCTTATACTGTGTGCCGAGCGGGTCGATGGCTTTGACAAATCCTGACAGGATGAATGTCAATCCAAGAACTATGCGGAACAGGTTGATGATGATTATCCTTGTACTCTTCATTGTCAGTATGGAAATGTTAATTGCCGGCTTGCTTTCGCACGCCGAGCTTTATTACTGCAAAGACGGAGTAGTTGATGATATCCATGTAGTTGGAGTCTATTCCTTCGCTTACAATAGTCTTTCCCTGATGGTCCTCTATTTCCTTTATACGCTCCAGCTTCGTCAGGATAAGATCGGTATAGCTGCTGACGCGCATATCTTCCCATGCCCCACCATAGTCGTGATTCTTCTTCAGCATCAGCTCTGTGCATTCCTTTGCCCAGCGGTCGTACTCAGCCATAGCCTTATCGTTGGTCATATCCACCTTATCAGCAAAGCCTTTTTCCAACTGAATCAGTCCGATGAGTCCATAGTTGATAAGCGCCATGAACTCAGGCAGAATACCTTCTCCGACGTGTGATTCTTTTGTTATCTCAAGTGTGCGGATACGTTTTGCCTTGATGAAAAGCTGATCGGTGAGCGACTCGGGGCGCAGCATACGCCAGGAAGGCTTGTAGTCGTAGAGTTTCTTCTTGAAAATCTCGCGACACATTGCCATTGCTTCTTGAAAATCCTTGTCTGTTTTATTTGCCATTTTGCTTTGCTCTGATTATTCTGACCACTCCGCACTCTGCGTCATAGCGTGCCTTGAGTGAGTCGCGTTTATTGCGAAGTAGATTCTGTTCCAGCAATGTCGGTGCTTTGTCAATGGCGGCAATAGTCGCCTGAAGTGCAGAGTCTGTCACTTCAACCTCATGCTGTGCCTGCAGCAATGATGCCTCTTGCCACAGTTCGAGGGCTCTCTTCCGAGCCTGCAACGCCTTTGGAAAACGATCGCGGAGCAAAATAATAGAGTCGAGCGCACTACGGAAGTCCTTGCGTTCCACCGATTTCTCTATTTCCTCAAGCATTGGCTGTGCCTTCTCGTCCTCTGTTGTCTGGTGGCAGGCGCTAAGGGCGAAAAGAATTATAAAAGCCATTACTGATGTAATCAGATTCTTCATAGTGAGTGCAAATTTACTAAAAATATACCACATATCGCGTTTTTTTTTGTAATTTTGCATCACCTTAATGAAAGATTTGCATAGATGAAGAATTTCAGTGATGCCGAATTGGCAGAAATTTTAGATAAAGACATATTCCATAAGATATCCTTTGCTGCCGACACTCTTGGCATGGAGTGCTACGTTGTGGGTGGCTTCGTGAGAGACATCTTTCTCGAACGCCCTTCTAACGACATCGACGTCGTGGTCGTCGGTAGCGGCATTGCCGTGGCACAAGAACTGAAGCGCATACTTGGCAAGAAGGCTCATCTCTCGGTGTTCAAGAATTTTGGCACAGCACAGGTGAAATTCCGTGACACGGAGATAGAGTTTGTCGGAGCACGAAAAGAAAGCTATCAGCGCGATTCGCGTAAGCCTATAGTCGAGGACGGCACCCTTGAAGACGACCAGAACCGCCGTGATTTTACTATCAATGCAATGGCTATATGCCTTAACAATGAGCGTTTCGGCGAACTTATCGATCCTTTCGACGGACTGTATGACTTGGAAGACGGAATAATCCGTACTCCTCTCGACCCGGATATAACATTCTCCGACGATCCGTTGCGTATGCTCCGTTGCATACGTTTTGCCACGCAGCTCAATTTCTATATAGAGGATGAGACTTTCGAGGCGTTGGGACGTAATGCCGAGCGTATAAAGATTATCAGCGGCGAGCGTATCTCCGAGGAACTGAACAAGATTCTCAAGTCGCCTGTGCCGAGCACGGGCTTTGTCGACCTGCACCGTTGCGGACTGCTGCAACTGATACTCCCGGAGCTGTCGGCACTTGACATTGTCGAGGTGCGCAACGGTCGCGCTCATAAAAACAATTTCTATCACACACTCGAAGTGGTGGATAATATGTCGCACCATACGGAATGGAGCGAAGCTGCGGGCGAGAATGGGCTGTGGCTGAAATGGGGCGCACTGCTCCACGACATCGGCAAACCGAAGTCGAAGCGCTGGGAGGTGCCTCAAGGTTGGACATTCCATAACCACAATTTCATTGGCGCGAAGATGGTGCCGGCAATTTTCCGCAGGCTGAAGCTGCCACTTGATATGAAGATGAAATACGTGCAGAAACTTGTGGATCTCCACATGCGTCCGATAGTTATTGCCGATGAAGAAGTGACCGACAGTGCTGTGCGCCGGCTTCTCAATGATGCAGGCGACGACATCAACGACCTAATGTTATTGTGCGAGGCTGACATTACGTCAAAGAACCAGCAGCGTAAAGCGAAGTTTCTTGACAATTTCCGCCTTGTACGCGAGAAATTGAAAGACCTTGAAGACCGTGACTATAAGCGACTCCTGCAACCGGTCGTCGACGGCAACGAGATAATGGATATATTCAACCTCAAGCCTTCGCGCGAGGTGGGAGTGCTGAAGAAGTATCTTAAGGATGCCGTGCTCGATAATAAAGTGGAGAACGAACGCGAGCCTCTCATGCAACTGCTGATGAAAAAAGCTCATGACATGGGGTTGTGCTGATTGTGTGTTTTGATGTAAATGTTGTGAAAACTGACATTTTTTACCGCTATGAAAAATATGCCTTTTAGAAATCGGTGACAGCGAAAATAAGTCTATATAATAAGAAAAACAGCTTGCTTTTTATAAAACCGCTGGAATGAACGTCTCATTCCGGCGGTTTTAGATCCTGATAACGCCGTTTCTATAACCTCATAACGGTGCTTTCAGATGTTGATTTAGTGCGTTTTCTGCATCAAAAAGTGCTTGTCTTGATATCGTAAAAACAGAAATGTCTGATTATCAATGGTATACAAAAGCCGTGAGATTTGCGTATTTCCGCTCTCCTTTCAGAGCGAATGATTTTACGAAAGTCTCACAGCTTATGATGTAAATATATTTCTTGCCTGCTCCTCTCGCCTGTAAAATATGCCGTTAGCAAGGATTTTCTTTCTTTAATCCTTATACTACTTAATTTCTGTTCACTGCTTGCAGCACGAGTATGTACCATCATACAGCATGAAGACATGTGGCGAGATTCCTTTCAATCTGCATTGATTCGGTTGGTGTAGTATGCTGCCTTGCTTAATAACTTGCCGTGCAGGGAATGCCGATGGCTTTCACTCTCTCGCAGATAGCGTCGAGTTCTTCGCGTGTAGCTTTCTGAAGGGTCTTGTCGGGCGTCTCGCGGTCGATGGTGTAAATCATTACCTGGCTTGGCGCGATGTACTTTACAGCCTCAAGCCACGGAACGACATATCTCTCGGTGGTGTTGTCTACGTCTGCACCTTTGAGGAACATCGTCTGAATGATCGCGTGTCCGTGGAAAGCCTTTATGCCGGAAATGATTTCGTTCACATCATATCTGCCCACGGGGCGGTCAACTTTTCGTATGTAGTCCTCGTCGATAGTGTCGAGTTTCAATATGTTATTGTCAACCTTCAGCAGTGCATTACGTATCCACTCGCGGTTGATGAGCGTGGCATTGCTTAGCACGCTGACCTTTGCTTCGGGGCAATATTTGTCACGCAGACGAATGGTGTCGTCTATAATCTCGGCGAAGAGAGGATGTGCTGTCGGTTCGCCGTTGCCTGCAAAGGTGAGCACGTCGGGCAGATGACCTTCCTTGCGCATCTCAATCAGTTTCTCTTCAAGTGCCTTTGCCGTGGCATCACGAGTGGGACGGGCTGTCTTTGGGCGGAAATCTTTGTTGAATCCGCACTCGCAATATACACAGTCGAAGTTGCACATTTTACCGTCGGCAGGCATCAGGTTGATACCCAACGAAATGCCAAGGCGGCGACTATGAACTGGTCCGAAAATGGGAGAAGGATATATTATAGTACTCATAATGAAGACAAAATTACGGAAATTGACCGTAACTGCAAAGAATATTCCGTGTTATTTCTTCCCTAACAAGAAAAAACAGATGTGGAAATATCAGTTGTTGTCTTCGATTTGAACTACTCTGACCTTCGGTCGAACTTAGGCTGCATCTCAACAATAAAAATAAAATCGGGTGATTTTATTTTGTATTGTCTTCGATTTGCACTAACTTTGCAGGTTGAATGATTCTGATTTTCCCTAATTGATGTGGTTCACTGACGGCGTGATGCTCGATGCAACGGAGTGATTGGTCGCTTAGCTGATGCACTTTCGGCATAGACAGAACAGATGAGCTCTTGGGCAGAAACTGCGCGACAGGCAGGTTTCAAAAATGATAGTGATAATATAGAAATGACGAATATAAATAAGAATAATCCATGTTTTATCGACCTTCATCTTCATCTTGACGGGTCTATATCATTACATACTGCACGCCGGCTGGCAGCGCAGCAGGGTATCAGTGTGCCCGACAGCGACGAAGAACTGTCGGCGATGCTTACGCTTACCCCTGACTGTAAGACACTCGACGATTATCTTTCGCGTTTTAAATTTGCTTGTTCACTGCTACGTACACGTGAGGCACTCATAACCGCGGCACACGACTTGATGGCACGTCTAAAAGAGCAAGGCATCATATATGCAGAGGTGCGTTTTGCTCCGCAGAAGTCGCTGGGTAAAGGACTGTCGCAGAGCGATGCTGTGGAGGCAGTGCTTGAAGGGATGAGGAGTGTAGACCTTCCGTCAGGACTGCTGTTGAGCATGATGCGCGGCAAGGATACACGAGAAGAAAACATTGAGACGGTACTTTTGACAGAGCGTTATCTCGGACATGGAGTGGTGGGACTGGACCTTGCCGGTGCAGAAACAGTATTCCCCACAAAAGACTATGAAGAACTGTTCCTTATGGCAAGAGAAAAGAATATTCCTTTTACTATCCATGCAGGCGAAGGCAGAGGCGCAGAGAGTGTGGCGCAGGCAGTGAGTTTCGGTGCAGTGCGCATAGGTCATGGTGTACGCTCTGTCGAAGACGAAACGATGATAAGGACATTGCTTGAAAAAGGTATCACCTTGGAACTATGCCCTACCAGTAACCTGAACACCAATATGTTCGAGTCGTATGAGGCATATCCATTCAGACAGTTGCTCTCTGCCGGTGTGAAGGTAACGCTGAACACGGACAATATGACGGTCTCTGATGTCACTATAGCTGATGAGTGGGAGCATATATGCAAGGCATTCCGACTTTCAAGGGCAGAGGTACGGCAAATTCTTATTAACTCCGTTGACGCGTCGTTTGCTTCGGATGAGGTGAAAGAATCGCTGCGATGCCAGATAGAGAGTGCTTATCCTCAAGTGTTTATTGAGGAGATAAAAGACCTCGACGAGGCGGATGTGGAGCGACTCGCAGTAGAACTGCCTGCATGGAGAGCCGATAAGATGCGTGCATACTTCCATTTTCAGAGCAGGAAAGAGTCGGTGGTGTCTTTCCGTCTTTTACAAAAGGCGTTGAAAGAGGTGTTCGACATGGACGAGGACATTGCCTTTGAGTTTAACGAACACGGAAAACCTTTGCTGGCTGGACATCAGAATATTCATTTCAATATAAGTCATTGCAAGCAGGCTGTGGCTGTGGCTGTATCTACTTCGCCTATAGGTGTTGATGTAGAATCATTCGGCAGATACAGAGAGATGGTTGCCCGTCATGTGTTGAATGAAGATGAGATGACAGCCGTACTTGACAGTGAAAACCCTGACGAGACCTTTACTGCGCTATGGACAAGGAAAGAAGCTGTGCTGAAACTTGTCGGCACCGGTGTGAGTACCTTTATGAAGAATGTGCTTATCGAACATTCTGACAAAAAAATAACCACCACAATATGTGATGGTTATGCTTTTTCTGTCGCGGAATAGCTTCTTGCAGCTTTTATCTTCTCTTAAAACGTCGATACAGCTTAAAGCCGAGTATGACACCGTCAAGTAAGCCCACAGCAGTAGAGATAAGTGATGATATTCTCTTTGAAGGTGTTGATGCCAAAGTGTCGGGCGTGCTGTGGAATACAGAATCCCAAAGTTTGCGCATCTTGTCTTCCTGTGCGTGTATTTCTCCTTTGACCTTCAGCTTGCGTTGGCGAATCTGTTCCAGCGAGCCGTATGAGTTGTCTGCTTCAATCATATTTGCGTTTAATAGATGATTATTCCATCAGCATACTGGCAAGAAAGCGCACGAGCGGACGTTCTATCCAGCGTTTTCTGCCAATGATACAGATGATAAAAAGCAACATGTATATTGCGCCTACGATACAGAACCCCCATGCGTTGCCGATGAAAGAACCGATAAAGTAAGCGACAGCAAAAGAGATATAGATCAGCGCCAGCAGAAATATTGTCGTCAGGATTATAATCATCATGATGACAGTAAACAGTCTGACTGTTTTCTCTACAACGTTGAGGCGGAGATATTCGCTTTTTAAAGATATGTATTTCTTCGTCTCCTCAACAAACTCTGCTATTGTCTCAATGTTTTTGTCGTTGCTGAACATAATTAGTATGTGTGTCCGATGTCACATGACCAGTCGCTATGAGACATCGGACAGTTAGTAAATGTTTATTCGCCGTCAACTGCAGCTTCCTTGATATTGTCTACAAGATCCTTGACATCCTTCTTTGAGAGCTGGATGTTATGTTTCTTGCAGAAGTCATCTACAGTGTCAACAAGTTTCTTCTGTGTCTCAGAACCCTTTTCAGGAGCAAGGAGAATACCTAATGCAGCACCTGCTATTGCGCCTCCGAGGAATGCGCTGATATAACCTAATGTTTTCATAGCTGTTTTATTTAAATGATTATAATAGCATTGCAAAAATAAGAAAAACTTTCAGATTAACTACATCAAAACGGCTTTTTTTTCGTAAAAAACCTCATTTAACATACTTTATGCCGACTTTTTCCTTTTATATTATCGTTTTTTCGCAGAATATTCGTATCTTCGCAGTCGTAAAATGTATACAACAAAGATTTTTTAAATTAAACCGAAATAACTGTTATGAAGAAAAGTGTCATTATCTGCGCCGGATTGTGCGTGGCTTTAGCATTTGCAAGTTGTAGTCCTAAGGAGAGTATGTATAAGAAAGCTTATGAGAAAGCAAAGGCATCGGAAACAAATGCTATGGCTGTTGCTGAAGAGCAGGTGATTACTACTCCTGTTGTTACTCCTCTTGTAGAAACTCCTGCTACAAGAACAACCGTGGTGGCTGACAATAGTAATGTGTCTGTTCGTACAGAGGAACTTTCAGTTGTTGATGGTACAGCTTTGAAGAACTATTCAGTTGTTGTGGGTTCTTTCGGACTGAAAGCAAATGCAGAAGGCCTCTCTCGTAAGCTTCGTGCTGCCGGTTATGAAGCACGCATTGCTTACAACTCTGCTATTAATATGTATCGTGTTGTGGCTTCAAGCTTCAATGCTAAGTCTGATGCAGTGAACTCACGCGACCAGCTACGTGGCGAGTATCCGGATGCTTGGCTGCTTTTCCAGAAATAAGAATTATTGAGTGGCACGCGTTTTATCTATAGACTACGGGAAAAAACGCACTGGTATAGCAGTCACTGATTCACTCCAGATAATAGCGAGTGGATTAGTGACTGTTGCTACTTCTACGCTTTATGACTTCCTGATCGATTATATCAGTAAGGAGCAGGTGGAGCGTATAGTCATTGGAAAGCCTATGCAGCCTAATGGAGAGCCAAGTGAGAACTTCAAGCGAGTAGAGCAGTTTGTCAACAGATGGCGTAATCATCAGCAGATTCCGATAGAGTATTATGATGAACGCTTTACCTCTGTATTGGCGCATCGTACAATGATTGATGCCGGATTGCATAAGAAAGCCCGTCAAAACAAAGAGCTCGTCGACCAGATTTCTGCTACGATAATACTACAGGACTGGATGAAGAGCCGGAAATTTTAATTATTAAAACAAGATACAAATTGGTACTTCCTATTTATATTTTTGGTATGCCAGTGCTGAGAAAAGTAGCGCAGGACATACCGGTCGATTACCCTGAACTGGACAAACTGATTCAGGATATGTATGATACACTTGAGCAGAGTGAAGGCATTGGGCTCGCAGCTCCACAGATTGGTAAGGATATCCGTGTGGTGGTCATCGATCTTGATGTTCTCTCTGACGACTATCCTGAATATAAAGACTATCGTCATGCGTTCATCAATGGTCATATCGTAGAATACGACGATTCGGAGAAAGAAACTATGGAGGAGGGATGTTTGTCTCTGCCCGGTCTTCATGAGAGTGTAACCCGCCCGAAGCGCATCCACGTACGGTATCTCGATGAGAATCTGCAGGAGCATGATGAGTGGGTCGACGGTTATCTTGCTCGTGTGATTCAGCATGAGTTTGATCATCTCGAAGGCATTGTCTTTGCCGACAGGCTATCACCTCTGCGCAAGCAACTGGTTAAGAGCAAGCTGAAAGCCTTGTTGCAGGGGCGATTCCGTTGTGGGTATAAGTTCAAGATGCGTCGTCTTTAATGGTTTATAACGATTGATGTAGATGAAGAGAGTATTTGTTATCCTATGTTCGTTAGTTGCGAGCGTGGCATCCTATGCCCAGTTCAATATTGACAGAATGTTGACCAGTGGAGAGATAGCCCTTCACTATGAGGATTATGTACTTTCAATTCAGTATTTCAATCAAATCATCTCCCTTCGTCCAAGCGTATATAAGGCGTGGCAGTTGCGTGGCGCGGCGAAGTATTATCTGGAGGATTTCTCCGGTGCAGAGGACGATGCCACACAGGCAATAAACCTTAATCCTTATATAGAACAGATATACGATCTTCGTGCTATCTCGCGTATACGACAGCAGAAGTATGAAGGTGCCATTGAGGATTATACCGCTGCAATACGTATTAACCCTAATCAACGGAACTATTGGTTCAATCGTGCCATCTGCGAAATGAACATTAAGAACTTTGATAAGGCGCTGTTGCAGACGGATACTATCAATCAGCGCTGGTCAAATTTTGCTAATGGCTACTCGCTTAAGGCTGAGATTTATCTTGAAAAGAAAGATACCCTCGAGGCAGCGCGCTGGATTGACAAGTCGCTGGAGGCTGATCCATACGATGGAAATACATGGATGACGCGTGCTTCCATTTATCTCTCACGCAGAGAATGGCGTAATGTGGATACGTGCCTGACGAAAGCACTGCATCTGAAGCCAAAGCACGTGCCGAGTTACATCAACCGTGCTCTTGCACGAGTGAACATGAACAACCTACGAGGGGCGATGGAGGATTATGATACTGCCCTTGACCTTGACCCGAATAACTTCCTTGCTCATTATAATCGTGGACTGCTACGCCAGCAACTGGGTGCGGATAATGATGCCATTGATGATTTCGACTTCGTCATTGAGATGGAGCCGGAGAATGTTATGGCAATCTTCAACCGTGGAGTGCTACGCCAGCGAACGGGCAATTTACGTGGCGCAATACGCGATTACAGCAAGGTGATAGAACAATTTCCTAACTTCTGGACAGGACTGGAGTTTCGTGCAAAGTGCTATCGCGCACTGGGCATGACGGCTTTGGCAGAGAAAGACGAGTTCAGAATATTCCGGGCACAGATGGATAAGCACCTCGGCATACAGCCACGCTGGTCGGCTAATGAGTTGAAGGAGATGCGTAAACGGGGTGAAATCAACCCTGATAAATTCGCAAACATCGTTGTTGAGGACCAGCCGGAGGAGCGTACATACCAGAGCGAGTACCGTGGTCATGTACAGAACCGCAACGTTGGTTTTGAAAGTCGTCCGCCGTTTATGGTTTCCCTGTACCCTTATACCAACGGAGTGACTTCTTATCAGGCATTCGACCGCGACGTAGAGAAGTTCAACGCTACGAAAAAACTGCGTCAGAAGCTCTTTGTCGCATGTGGAAATCATGGTCATGGCTCGTCAACGACATCGTCGGCATTCACTCTTGTCGACTCACTCACCATCGACTTGTATAATTCTGTCGGGGCAGAGGAGGAAAAAACATTGCTTATGCAGAGAGCCGTGGCATATACGGTGTTGCAGAACTATGCGGATGCCATTGCCGATCTCGATCAGGTAATCGCCAGCGATCAGTCGATGATGATTGCCTATTGGCAGAGAGCAGTGTGCCAGGCACTCATGAACAGCTACAATATATCGCAGGGTATAGACGCAAAGATGAAGGTGGCAAGTGCTATCAGCGACTTCAACAAGGCTCTGCAGTTGGTGCCAAACAATGCGTATATCTATTACGACCGTGCTCTTATGTATGCCGCTAATGGTGATACGGGCAAGGCAATCGAGGATTATACCCACGCATTGAAGATAGAACCTCACATGGCAGAGGCTTATTATAACCGTGGATTGCTTTATTATAATCTGGGTGACAAGACTTCTGCATCGCGCGATTTGAGTAAGGCTGGCGAGTTAGGGCTATATGATGCCTATTCAGTAATTAAGCGAATGAAATAAAATAAAATGGCTATGGAGAACTACGATATAGAATTTGATTACATGATTCTAAAGAAAGGAGAACCCAGTGACGAGTGTTATGCCGTGCTGTCGCTGACCGCCGACCAGATAGAAGAGATTGTTACTTCTGTAATGGAGCAGAATTCTGAAGGCGAACTGACTGATATGCCAGAGAAGTATATTGCCCTTTTTGTTGATACTGCCCTTGATGATGCGGTTCAGATATACCCGAATTTCAGCGATGAAAAGGCAGGTTTCTCCATAGTCCTGCAGCGTTTCCTCCCTGACGACCTGCTTGATTTCTTCCCTGAAGAGGTCATTGAAAACTTCTCGCCGGAGATGTTTGAGGAGGTAGACGACATAGAATCGGAAGAGTAAAAGATGAGAAAGAGTAAGCGTGAGATGCCTGCTGAATGGGCATTGGAGGTGTTGCGAAAGGCTCCTTTCATTACGGTGAGTTTCGTCAGACATGACGGAACGCCTTACGGACTGCCTCTGTCATTGGCAAGTGTCGATGATGAGACATTCTATTTCCATTGTGCGCTCGAAGGCGAGAAACTGGATTGCCTGCGACATACCCCTGAGGTCAGTCTGTCGGCTGTCACCCGTTGCAAGCCAACGGTAGGACCTTTGGACAACTCTTTCACTCTTGAATACAAGTCGGCTGTAGCTTTTGGCATTGCAGAATTAGTGACTGACGACGAGGAGAAGATTCGTGGACTAAGAGCTATCAGCGAGCGTTTCCTGCCAAAGCATATGGATGCGTTTGACGATGCAATAAAGCGCAGTCTCTACAGAACCGCTGTCGTGCGCATAAAACTTACCGCTGCACCAACGGGAAAGCGCAAGGAATATAACGAAAACGGTAAAGAGAAAATAAATCCAAATCGATCAATAGATTCTTAATTGATCGATTTGGGATAAACGGCGAGTTATGATAACAATAAGAAAAGCAACAAAAGCAGACGCGAAACTCATTGCACGAGGATTCCTTACGGCGATGTGGGTTGAGGCAGACGAAGCGGAGAGAATGCTGCCCATGTGCATTGCCCTTGCAGAAATGGACAATTCATTGTATAGTTGGCGTCATTCCCATATCGCGCAATGGGACGGTGTGGATGCAGGAGTGCTCATCGCTTACGACGGTGCCGTCTATCATGATGCCGCTCAACTGACTTTCTCGTTTGTGAAAGAACAGAGCGGCAAGGATTTCACTAATATGACAGAGGAAGCAGAGCCGGGCGAGTGGTATCTCGACACGCTTGCTGTCTTTCCGCATTTCCGCCGTAAGGGTATAGCAAAGGCGCTATTGCAAAAAGGCATAGCGCTGAGTCGTGAATGTCCTAACACCAGATGTGCTACGCTTTACGTCGACCCGGAACATCCATGGGTGGTGAAACTTTACGACAGCGTAGGCTTCAAGCTCGATGGCGAAGCATTTATCTTCGGTCAGAATTACTTGAAGATGAAATGTTAAACCTAAATCAGTCAATAGATTCCTTGCCTGATTTCGTCTGATTGTGGAGCAGGTTGGCAGTCTTGTTACAGTAGGTGTAGCGGGCTACGTTAAGGTAATAAGGCTGGTAATCTGCCACACAAGCAGGCAAAAGCAGTAGGAAAGCTCTTCTTCTTTTATAATAAAACAGCACCGCGGTCTATTGACCGATTTAGGTTAATCCTCACCCACAACCAGCGCGGGATGAGGCTCCAAAGACCTACCAGAATGCGATAGCGCCAGTCGATAACGACTATTGATTGCTTCTTTTCTATGGCGCTTACAATATAGCGCGCCACTTTCGCAGGCTGTAATTGCATCGGGTAATCTTCATCCTTTATCAGGTCAGTCTCCACGAAGCCCGGTCGTATATCAGTAAAGCTTATGTCCACATGACGCATCCTTGCTAATTGGCAAAGAGCTTCTGTGTAAGTATTCTGAAAGCGCTTCGTCGCGGAGTATGCCGGAGCTGCTCCTAACCCTTTTGTTCCTGCTATTGAAGATATGATGGCGATATGCCCTTTACGCTCCTTGTGCTGTTCGAAATAATGAAAGGCGGCGGTGATCATGCGTGTCCAACCCAGTGCATTGGTCTGCACAGTAGCCATCTCTTTCTCCACGACGAGGTTTTTATTCTGATAACCTATACCCGACGAGTGAAAATAAATATCCATTCCTCCTATCCTGTCAGCCAGTGCGGTGAGCAGTGTAGGCGCGTCTTCGCTGTTCACATCAATCTTTGCGTAGGCTATGATATTGTCATGAAGGGACGCGACCTCCTCCAACTTGTCTTCCCTACGACCAGCAACAGCCACCTTATAACCTCTTTTTGCAAACAGAATAGCCACTTCACGGCCTATTCCTGATGTCGCTCCGACAACAATTACATTCTTTTCCATACCTTATTATATATACTCATACGTAGAATTACGACACCCCAGCCCTTACAATAACGTTTCTTCCGTCCGCCGTAGTGCGAAACTCAAGTTCTATAGCCCCCGCCAGTTCCTTGTCAAGCGTGCATCGGTCTGCTTTGTATATCTTAGGTTTGATCGACCGTGGTATTGATGTGAAATACGGGTTTCGGCTGTTGTACCATCGTGTATGCCTGATCTTGTAGTATTTCGGTAGCGCGTGGTAAATCTCGAAAACGCGTGACAGCGAAGGACGCGTGATGCCCCATGTGCCATTTTCCAACTCTGTCACGGCAATGATGTTCTGAACAGGCTTGTCGTTAGGCGCCTGCTGAAGTTTGCCGCGATGGCTTATCGTGATATGACGGCGGAACTGAGTGTTTATATTACTCATCTTACTACGGAACAGTGACCCGTGCGCAGAGTCGTCAATGCTATGGTTGGAGAGAATGTCGAGGTGTATCATCTCGTGTAGTATCGTGTCGTCGAGCATCTCCTCCGTAAGGTCATAGAAAGCGCTTATGCTAAGCGAGAAAGATGAAAACTTCGTCTTTCCGAACAGTCCGCGGTGTCTTTTGTAGCGTACACAGCCGAGCATGCCACGCGAATGATTCACGCGGAGGTGTGGCAACGGCAGGCGGTTGTCGAATATAAGACGGTTGAACTCATCGAACCGACGTCTCAGATATGCTAATGTTACTATCATCATGGCAAAGATAGTTTTTTTTCTGCATATAGCCAAACAATAATACGCGAGTTTGTGATAAGAAAGGTTTTGTAACAGTTATAGAAATCTTATCCCAGAGATTGACGTGTCGTAAAGAAAAATCATCATCGCGATTTTCAGCGAAATAGAAAACCAAAAGCGATGATTTGCAAAGTCTGAATGGCATAAAACCATCTTTTCAAGAAGCGACAAGAGCTGAAAACTGCCTCATTCCGCACTTTTTATCTCAAAAAGCAGTGGTTCTTTACACTGAAAACAGCGGTTCTATCGGTAAGAAACGGCGGTTTTAGCCTCAAGAAATGGCGCTTCTTGAAACTGATTTTTATTTTTGTCGGCATCAAAACAGTTTATCATTCTGATTATCAGCTTCTTGTGTGTAATGCCAAAAACAAGCGTCTTTCGTCAACGAAAGATAGTGTGCCGTCAAATATCGGCTGTATGTGTGGTCAGAACAGGCATTTTGTTAAATTTATTCATAACGGCAGTTCGATATAAGTTTTCTCTGAAGACTGCTTTGCGTATACCGCGAAATGGCGTCAGCCGTATGGACGTGATTTATCACGTTCCGCTCTGATAATCAAGCCGTGGCATTTGCTCGGGTTGAGCATTTGACTTTTTATTTTGACGTTTACCCGAGTTGGATAAGGCTGTAGCCTTTTGCCGGGACGTTTAAGGAAGTTATGCATGGCGGAACGTGATAAATCACGCCCCTACGACTGGCGCTATGCCATTGATTATTTGTTCTCGAGCATGGCGGAACGTGATAAATCACGCCCCTACAGTTTACGCCACGATATTTCCCAAAATATGCAAAGAAAGTCTTTAGAGAAAAATTTTACTCCTAACAGAGATAACAATTGTCTATTCCTGCCATATATTATACACAATCTGTCAATAGACCGCAGTGAGTTTTTATCATCAAAGAACAAGAGCTTTACTGCAACTTTCGCCCGATTGTATGATATCTTACCAACCTTATTGCCTTGACGTAGCCCACTACGCCCGAGGTAATAAATTCAGTCAATCTGCTCAACAATCATACAAAATCAGTTAGGCATCTATTGACAGTTTTTGGTTAAAAAATGGCATTGCTTTTTGTTGTCTCGTTGATTTTTACTAACTTTGTATCCCGTATTATAATAAATACAGTCAGTTTATGAAATACGGATTCGATAATGACAAGTATCTCAGAATACAATCTGAGCACATCAAAGAGCGTATCGCTCAGTTTGGAAATAAACTCTATTTAGAGTTAGGTGGTAAACTCTTTGACGACAATCACGCCTCACGTGTGCTTCCAGGTTTTCAACCGGATTCGAAACTCCGGATGTTGAGTCAGTTGAGTGACTCGGCAGAGATTGTTATTGTCATCAGTGCCATCGACATAGAGAAGAATAAAGTACGTCAGGACCTTGGCATAACATACGACATGGACGTGCTGCGCCTCCGTACGGAGTTTACAAACCGAGGCTTCCTTGTCAGCAGTGTGGTGATAACCCATTATAATGGTCAAAATAGTGCCGATTTGTATCGTAGGCGTTTAGAGAGAATGGGCATCAAGACATATTACCATTACACCATTGAGGGCTATCCGCATAACGTAGATCTGATTGACTCTGATATGGGTTTTGGTCGCAATGACTATGTTGAGACCACCCGTCCGCTGGTCATTGTCACTGCCCCCGGACCAGGTTCAGGCAAAATGGCGGTATGTCTCTCGCAGTTATATCAGGAGCATCAGCGTAATGTAGAGGCAGGATATGCAAAGTTCGAGACCTTTCCTGTGTGGAACCTGCCGTTGAAGCATCCTGTGAATATTGCCTATGAGGCAGCGACAGCCGACCTTAACGATGTCAACATGATCGACCCGTTTCATCTTGAAGCATACGGCAAGACCGCTATCAACTACAATCGCGACATAGAGATTTTCCCTGTTCTTGATGCGCTGTTTGCGGGAATATATGGCGAGAACCCTTATAAGAGCCCTACGGATATGGGTGTCAACATGGTGGGATTCTGCATCTCTGACGATGCGGCTTGCCAGGAGGCATCCAAACAAGAGATAATCCGCCGTTACTACACGGCACTCAATGAGATGGCTAATGGCGCTGGCAACGAGAGCGAGGTGTCGAAGATTGCACTGCTTTTCAAGCAAGCAGGAATAAACAGCGCCTATCGTGCCACTACTGTTGCCGCTAAGGAGAAGAAGGAACAGACGGGCGAGGTATCGGCGGCAATTGAACTTGCCGACGGAAATATCATCACAGCCAAGTCGAGCCCGTTGCTCGGATGCTCCGCAGCCTTACTGCTTAATGCTACAAAGAGTCTCGCCGGAATAGAACATGACAGGAAACTCATCTCGCAGAGCCTCATCGAGCCGATACAGTTCACAAAGATGAACTATCTGAAAGGGAAAAACCCACGCCTGCATACAGATGAAGTGCTCGTGGCATTGTCGATTTTAAGTACTACGAATGAGGACTGCCGACTGGCTCTTGAGCAGTTGCCTAAGCTCAATGGCTGTCAGGTTCATTCCACTGTCATGCTGAGTGAGGTGGATAGAAAGATATTCAAGAAACTTGGTATTGACCTGACCTGCGATCCGATGAAAAAACCATAAGAGACGGTTCGCCGTAGGATTATTTTTATTGCCCTACTTTCTCGAATTTATATCCCATTCTCTTCAGTTCCACAGCTGCACCAATCAGATAGAGCGTATGAACGGACCGCACAAAAATGTGGAATGCTAATGGCGACTGCGGACTTATATGCTCGTGGCGAATCTTGTCAAGCACTTGCTGGGCACAAGCCTGCACAAGTTGCTCGCAGGATACAAACTCCTTGCCTTGCAGACCAAGCACCTCCTCGCGTATAGCTTCGTCCATGCAGTCGAAGCCTCGCTTGTCGCGCAGTGTCTCGTAGATGTTTGGCAACAGAGAGTAATATTCCCAGTCCTTATCCCAGTAGGCAGCGACTGCCATACCAAGATACATAGCCCAGCCAAGAGCCACGGTGGGGTATTCGGCAATCTCTCCTACGGCATCATGAATGTAGGCGGGAGCCATGACGTCCCACTTTTCGCTGATGTCGGCAGTCTCAAGTAACTGCCCGTTGAGATGACCCGATGAGGTGAGCATCTGCAAAAGATGTTGCATGATGCCCTCTTCGTATCTGTCGAGAAATTCTATATTTTCCATATCTTCATTAATTCATTGTAGTCGAGACCATCGAAATTGTCGATAACAAAGTTACATTTATCCTCTATTGCCTCACGCGTATTTCCGGTGGCAAGCCCTATTGTGAAGATTCCCGACCGCATTCCTGCCTCCAAGCCTGTGAACGCATCTTCAAAGACAATACACTCATTGTGCTTTGCCCCTGCCACTTCAGCAGCAAAGATGTAACAGTGTGGAGCGGGCTTCGATATCTTGAAATCATCGGCAGTGAGTATTCTGTCGAACAATGAGAGGAATTCCGGTTCGCGCTCAACGAGGATTTGCATCTTTGTGTGTGCTGAACTGGTGACGATGAAGCACTGCACACCATGACTGCGCAGGTCTCTGACAAAGTCCTCCGCACCCTTTACACGTGGGAAAACCATTGTCTTTTCAAAATCATTGATGCCTTTGGTGACCTCCTCCCAACAGGTTTCAGGGATGTAGGTGGTCAGAACATTCTCAAGTGTAGCGCCTTTTATGCGGTAGGCAAAATCCGCAATATCCGGACAGAATTTCTTTCCTGTCATGCTCCAGAATTCTGTATATTGCTGCTCAGAGGCAATAAGAGTGCCGTCGAGGTCAAAAAGTGCCACCTTTAGTCTTTTCATGTGCTTCATATTATTATGCAAAGGTACGAGTTTTATAGGATAAATCCTTGTCATTGTCGATATTTATTAGTATTTTTGCAGGTAGAATCAAATTTAAAAATACGATAAAGATGAATAAGAATATCGAAACGCTCTGCATCCACGGAGGGTGGAAACCTGGGAAGGGAGAGCCGCAACAGTTGCCAATATATCAGAGTACAACATTCAAATATGAAACCAGCGACCAGATGGCGCGATTGTTTGATTTGAAGGACAGCGGCTATTTCTACACACGATTGGCAAACCCTACGAACGATGCTGTGGCGAATAAAATAAATGCCCTTGAGGGCGGAATAGGATGCGTGCTTACTTCTTCTGGTCAGGCTGCCAACTTCTATGCTGTTTTCAACATCTGTGAGGCAGGCGACCACTTCATCACTTCAAACAACATTTATGGCGGTACATTCAATCTCTTCGGCGTGACAATGAAGAAACTCGGCATAGAGTGCACATTCATCGACCCTGACTGGGATGACGAAAAGATAGAGGCTTGTTTCCGCCAGAATACAAAGTGTTTCTTCGGTGAGACGATTTCAAACCCTGGAGGTAGCGTTTTCGACATTGAGCGATTTGCAAAGATAGCTCATAAACATGGCGTGCCACTCATTGTGGACAATACTTTCGCTACTCCTGTCAACTGCCGTCCTTTCGAATGGGGATGCGATATCGTAACACATTCGACAACGAAATACATGGATGGACATGCTACGCAGGTTGGCGGCGCGGTTGTCGACAGCGGCAACTTCGATTGGAGCAAATACGCAGAGAAGTTCCCGGGGCTGACCACTCCTGACGAGTCTTACCATGGACTGACCTATACAGAGACGTTTGGCAAAGGGGCATATATGACGAAACTGTTGGCGCAGCTCATGCGCGACCTCGGTTCCATACCGTCGCCACAGAACTGTTTCCTCCTGAATTTGGGGCTTGAAACCCTTGCTCTCCGCATGAAGCAACATTGTGCCAACGCTCAGGCTGTGGCTGAATGGCTGGAGAAAAATCCTAAGGTGAGCTGGATAAATTATTGCGGTCTGCCGTCAAACAAATACTATGAGCTGGGACGGAAATATCTGCCTGACGGTTCTTGTGGTGTTGTGGCATTCGGACTGAAAGGAACACGTGAGGATGCAATACGTTTCATGGACAATCTTGACTTCATATCTATCGCTACTCATGTTGCCGATGCTCGCACATGTGTGCTTCATCCTGCATCTCACACTCATCGCCAGCTGTCAGAGGAACAGCTGAAGAAAGCAGGCATAGCGCCAGATTTGGTACGCTTGTCTGTAGGTATTGAGAACGTTGAAGATATCATTGCCGACCTTGAACAGGCAATGGCAAAGATGTAGTAACGCACATTACGATGAAGACAATATCAAACGATATACTTTCCGTGTCTGTAGAAGAGCATGGAGCAGAACTGGTAAGTATCAAGAAAGGTGGTCGTGAGTATGTTTGGCAGGCTTATCCCGAGTATTGGGGACGACACTCGCCAGTGCTTTTCCCTATTGTCGGTGCACTGTGGAACGAGAAATACTACACCCACGGCGAGACTTTCATGATGGGACAGCACGGTTTTGCGCGCGATATGGACTTCCGGCTGCTTAGCGAGAGTGAGACGGAACTGTGGTACGAACTGACATCGAACGAAAAAACATTGCAGAAATATCCTTGGGCATTCAACCTGAAGATTGGCTACATACTACATGATAATGTCGTTGACGTGATGTGGCGGGTGAGGAATACGGGTACGGAAAATATGAGTTTCCAGATTGGTGCTCATCCTGCTTTCTATTATCCGTTGCTGTCTGATGATACCATTGCCGAAGGTATTGCTGCTATGGAGAAGCGTCTTGCTGATGATAAAGAGCGCGGATTCCTGTTTCTAAAGCCTGCGACAGATAGTGTGAAGTCGTCGGTGATAACCAAGAATGGATGTGTGGATGCTGAGGCAGAGAAGGAGATAACACTTGAAAACGGTTATCTCGCACTCGATACTGACAGCTTCAATGATGATGCCTTGATTATCGAAGACGGTCAGGTCGAGGCTGTCACCTTATGCGATCAGAACAGAACACCTTATCTGACATTGCAATTCGATGCTCCACTCGTAGGTATATGGTCGCCGCCAGGCAAGAATGCTCCTTTCATATGTATAGAACCATGGTACGGACGGACTGACAGTGTCGGATATAATGACTATTTTGAGGATCGCAAATGGATGCAGACCCTTGGTCTCGGACGTGAGTTTGTGGCTTCATATCAGATTATCATTGAGTAGTGTCATGCCTTGCGACCGATGTTGTTCATACTTTTATGATGAATCGTCGGTCTTTATGCAAGTGGCATAGGATTAAATAATAGGGCATTATGCTTTGGTCATATGCTGATGTTGTGACGGCATGGCTTCTTCATGCCATTAATTATTATGCCACCATTCATCCTTATGGGGTGATAAATATTTTTGATTTATAATAAATGTACTATATAGAAAATGAACCACGAGAGGCTCGTGATGCCCGTGAACTGATTTTACGTGAGTTTGGCGATATTGATTTTCAGGAAGAAGGACACGTTTATACTCTGCATGGACAAGTAATAGAAACAACAATTTCCGGTCTTGGTCATCGTTTCGAGGCTCGTCCGTTTGATACAGAGATGCAGGCTGAACGCTATGCCCAGCGTCATGGAAAGACGGCTGAATACTGGAAGTCGGAGTGGGAGGCAAAGGCGCTGAGGGCTACTACCTTAGGTACAAAGACGCATGAATATGGCGAGTCTCTTTCATACATACTGAATGGTCTGCCGAAGGAAATGATTCTTGACAGCGCTCTTCTACAGTATGACTCCGAGAATAATGATATCACACCATCTCATCCTAAAGAAGAAGCTGTTGCATTGTTTCTGAAGAAACTCCCGGCATCATATCATCTTGTACTTAATGAGGCTCGTGTTTATTCAGGAAAAAATCCTGATCCGTCGAAGAATATCAAAGAATTGATTTGTGGAACATTCGATATGCTCTACTGGTATGATGGCAATGGCAATCCTGAAAAGGCAGGCTATGTTCTTTTCGACTATAAGACTAACTCTGCGCTGCAAAGTGACTATAACCGTAAACATGGCAATTTCCTTCTGCCGCCTTTCAATGATATATACGAGGAAAACCTCGGTATGTACACCATTCAGCTGTCTGCGTATGCAATGCTGCTTGAGGATATAGGCATAAAATTGATGAATCGTATTCTCGTTTGGCTTACCGACGACGGTCGGTGCGAGCTTATACCCGTAAAGGACGTATCTGACCGACTGAGAAAAATCCTTTAGCTTAACCAAAATCGGTCAATAGACCGAGGTGCTTTTTTATTATCACAGGACTAAATGTCTCCTGTTTGCTTGCTTACAAAATAAAAACCGTCGGACTCATGAGCCCGACGGTATACTTGACAATTTAAGTTCGTGCTTAAATTACTCTGCAACCATTGTGTCAGCAGCCATTGTGTCAGCAGCCATTGTATCAACAACTGCTACAGTGTCAGTGTCCTGTGCAGGACCCTGCTGTGTCTTACCATTGTTACAAGATGCGAATGAGATAGCTGCGATAGCAACGAACATCAAAACTAATTTCTTCATTTTTTTAAGCTTTTTAAATCAGTAAAACAATCAATTGTTATTTAAAACCGACGCAAAGGTACTACTTTTTTTCTTTAAGCAACGTGTTTTTATAGTTTTTTTTCGATGATTTCTGTAACTTATTCCTAAATCATTGTAAATCAAGATAATAGCTATGTTTAATTTATGTTAACAGTATTACCAATTGATAAAAATCAATGTTTTTTATCCTTTCTGTTTGCCCAAATATAACGTTTGCCGGCGAAATAAAGAGCTATAACGGCTATGATTGCAACAATGGTAAATGTTATTAATCCACTATACTCGCTTATTTTTGCAGCCAGCTGCTCTTCCGGTACGAAAGAGTGCAGATACCAGCCCATTGCAGCGAGGATAATATTCCATGTGCCTGCACCAATGGTGGTGTAAAGCAGAAATTTCCAGTAGTTCATCTTTGCCAGACCGGCAGGAATGGAGATAAGATGTCTCACGCCGGGGATTAGTCGTCCGCTTATAGTTGCTGCCATTCCGTGGTCGTTGAAGTATTTTTCTGAGTGTTCCACCTTCTCTTGATTGAGCAGACACAGCTTGCCCCATTTGCTGTTCGCGAATCTATATATAATAGGTCTGCCCAGATAGTAGCCCGCCAGATAATTGATTGTTGCTCCACAGTCGGCGCCTATTGTTGCTGCAATGATAACTAAAACGATATTCATATTTCCTCCTGCGGCGTGATAGGCGGCAGGAGCAACGACAAGTTCCGATGGAACTGGTATCACAGTGCTCTCGAGAAGCATGAGAAACCAGATGATGGGATAAGTAAGATGTTCGAGAAGTGACAGTATGAAATCCATGTTTATTATAAATAAGCGGTAGGGAAGAACCTTACCGCATTGTTTTGTTATTTGCCTTTATTATCTTTTAGACCTACAGTCGAGTTGAATACCGGATGCTCCGGAGTAGAGTCTTTATCGACATTATAATAGCCGATGCGTTGGAATTGCAGGTACGACAGTGCGTCAAGTCCTGCTGCATACTTCTCGACAAAGGCTTTCTTGTTTACGCTGAGCGAGTTTGGATTGATGAACGGGCGCATTGCGTCGATGCCACGAACACCGTTTTCCTTCTCATATTGCTTTATTGCGTCGCGAGGATTCTCGCAGGTCCACAGGCACTCATAGTTGCGCACCTCTGCAGGGACACAGTGTTCGACAGACAACCAGTGTATAGTTCCTTTTACCTTTCGGTTGGCACCTTCTGTTCCTGCCAGTGAGGTCGGGTCGTATGTGCAGTAGATTTCCTCTATCTCGCCAGTCTTTTCATTTGCTTTGAATCCTGTGCAGTCAACGATGTATGCGCTCTTCAAGCGTGTTTCCTTGCCCGGATACATACGGAAGAACTTTTTGTCCGGTTCTGCCTTGAAGTCGTCGCGCTCAATCCATATCTCGCGTGAGAACTCTATTGTATGAGTGTTTCCCTCGGTAATTACATTCCCCTCGGCGTCTTTGAGCTCAGGGTTGTTGATCACTTCGAGCTGTTCGACCTTACCCTCTGGATAGTTTGTGATGATGACCTTCACCGGGTCGAGAACTGCAGATACTCGTATCGCGCGTTCATTGAGGTCTGTACGTGCTGCAGCCTCCATGAGTTTGATGTCGTTCAGGGCATCGAATGTGGTGTAACCGATAGAGTCGATGAAGCGCAGTATAGACTCTGGTGAGTAACCACGGCGACGAATACCGCATATAGTAGGCATTCGCGGGTCGTCCCACCCGTTGACAACCTTTTCCTGTGTGAGTATTAGCAGGTTGCGCTTCGACATGAGCGTATAGTTAAGGTTGAGCTTGTTGAACTCAAACTGGCGAGGACGATTGTCTTCGATATTGTCGGTTTCGCCTCTCCATTCCTTTATCCATGTGACAAACAAGTCGTAGAGATCACGATGAGGAACGAACTCCAGCGTACATATAGAGTGTGTCACACCCTCCAGATAGTCGCTCTGTCCGTGTGTGAAATCGTACATCGGATATGCGTTCCACTTGTTTCCCGTGCGCCAATGTGGTATGTTCAGCACGCGATACATTATTGGATCTCTGAAATGCATGTTAGGCGATGCCATGTCGATCTTGGCACGTAGAATCATTTTTCCGGGCTCCACATTGCCGCTGTTCATCTCTTCGAAGAGAGCCAGACTTTCCTCTACAGGACGATTGCGGTAAGGCGACTCCGTACCAGCCTGCGTCGGTGTTCCTTTCTGTGCAGCAATGTCTTCTGAACTCTGCTCGTCGACATAAGCCCGTCCTGCCTTTATACACCATACGGCAAAGTCCCACAGGTCCTGAAAATAGTCAGAGGCATAAACCAGCTTGCCCCACTTGAAGCCGAGCCATTCGATGTCGCGCTTTATAGCTTCCACATATTCCGTGTCTTCCTTCTGTGGGTTTGTGTCGTCCATACGGAGGTTGCACGTCCCACCGAACTTCTCTGCAACGCCGAAATCCATTGCGATTGCCTTGGCGTGTCCGATGTGGAGATAGCCATTAGGCTCTGGTGGGAAACGCGTCTGCAGACGTCCGCCGTTCTTACCTTCTTCGAGGTCGTTCTTTATTATCTGTTCGATGAAGTTAAGGTTTTTCTTCTCTTCAACTATATTCTCTTCGATGTTTGCCATAAGTTTTATGTTATTGTCCGTTTCAAAGTTATGAAAAAATTCGATATTGTCGGCTTTCGTACGATATGTTTTTTACTTTATGCCTCTCTTGTTGAGTGCTTCTGTGTATTTCCGGGCGTTCTGCAGATGTTCAGGATAACTCACTGCAAAGTTGTGAGTGCCCGAGAAGTCTTCCTTCGCACACATATACATATAGTTGTGATGTACGAGATTCAGCACGGCATCAATACCCTCGACCGATGCAATGCGTATCGGACCGGGAGGCAGACCGATGTTCTTATATGTGTTGTAAGGCGAGTTGATGTTCAGCCAGTTTTTGTATATGCGGCGAGCCTGAAAGTCTTTCTTCGCAAATTTTATAGTAGGGTCAGCCTGCAGGGGCATACCTGCCTGCAGACGGTTGTAGTACATGCCGGCAATCATTGGCTTTTCCCGGTTGTTGGCAGTCTCTTCATCAATGATTGAGGCAAGTGTCATTACATTAACCGGGGTTAGATTAAGCGACGCAGCCTTGTGTCTACGCTCTTCGCTCCAAAATTTATGCGACTCCTTTTCCATGCGTTCAAAGAACTTGTCGGCTGGAGTGTCCCAGAAAACTTCGTAGGTGTCAGGTATGAACATACATATCACCGATGTTGTGTCATAGCCGTATTTCCGGCACACAGCCTCGTCGTTAAGTCGGCTTATTATCGTCAGACTGTCAATCATTAGTCGCTTTGCCAGTTCTCCTGCAAGGCGTTCCTTGGTGCGTACGGAAGGAATGGTGAGATTGAGTGGTGTCTGACGTCCGTTCTTTATCTTGCGGAACACGTTGAATGTCATCTCACCTGGCTTTATCTCGTAGCGTCCCGTGCGGATATTCTTCTTGAAACTGCTGTGGCGTGCGAGTGTGCAGAAACCGATGTATGCTGTACGCCTCGCGACGGTATCAATCTTCTGAAAGACAGAGTCCATAGTATCGTCATCGTCGATATAAACATATTTCTTCTCGTTGCCTTCGGTGAAAGACGCGAAAAAGTAAACATAGATAATGATTGCAATGAGCACACAACAGACAGCTGCTGCTATGGTATAAGGAAATTTCTTTGTTTTTAATTCCGTGAAGTTCATATATATATAGTTGCATTTCGACCCTGCAAAATTACTAAAAATATTACTAAAAGGGTCGCTGTTAGGCTGAAAAGTTGTAATTTTGCAATGAAAAAGAAATATAGAACAATTATTGATTGCGAGATGAAAGAGTACAGTACATATATTTTCGACCTTGACGGAACGCTTTTAAACACGCTGAATGACCTTGCCGCGAGCACAAATTATGCCTTGCGGACTATGGGCTTTCCTGAAAGGACCATTGAGGAGGTGAGGCGCTTTGTCGGCAATGGCGTTGCGTTGCTGATACGCCGTGCTGTGCCGGAGGGTACTGCCGAGGAAGTGACAGAACGCACGTTGTCGGTGTTTCGTGCTCATTATCTCGACCACGGATTAGACACGACAGAGCCTTATGAGGGTATTCATGAACTGCTTTCAGAACTGAAACGACGAGGCAAGAATGTTGCCGTTGTGAGCAATAAGTTCTATGATGCCACACGCCAGTTGTGCCGGCATTTTTTTCCCGACACTGTCAGTGTGGCAATAGGTGAGCGTAAGGGCATAGACAAGAAGCCGGCGCCTGACACCGTCGTTGAAGCCTTGCGTGAGTTGGGCGTCACTGCTGACGGAGCAGTGTATATCGGCGACAGTGATGTGGATGTCATGACTGCCAAAAACAGCGGAATACCTTGCATCTCGGTGCTTTGGGGATTCCGTGATAAGGATTTCCTTATTCAGTCAGGAGCAAGAGAATTTGCTGAGAAACCAGAGGATATTCTATATTAACGTGAGTTCGACGAATTTAGAATAAAGCAATTTGTGTGTCTAATGTCCTTTGTACATTG
>ENA-OWND01000070-OWND01000070.1-metagenome-genome-assembly--contig:-NODE-70-length-62249-cov-15.397514_pt1 | contig 62249 bp, 71 predicted proteins | sample MGYA00245342_ERZ651119 | MGnify/ENA primary metagenome ERZ651119 (study PRJEB26857, sample SAMEA4031756) | metagenome | biome: human; feature: oral; material: saliva | place: Philippines | collected 2014... | reverse complement strand
ATGAGGTGACCGGTAGAGATAAGGTACAGGATGCGATGATCATGTGCGCCGAACAAAACGGCTTCAATGAAGTCCTGGATTATCTGAATAGCCTTACGTGGGACGGCGCACCGAGACTCGATACGCTCTTCATCGATTATCTCGGCGCCGAGGACAATGTCTATACTCGTGCGGTTGCCCGTAAATCATTTACGGCGGCCGTGGCAAGGGCCTATGAGCCTGGATGTAAATATGACACCATGCCGATTCTTATCGGTCGGCAAGGCGCGGGGAAAAGTACCCTAATTCGTACCTTGGGGAAGAAGTGGTACGCCGACGGGCTTTCGACGTTTGAGGGAAAAGAAGCGGCCGAAAATATCCAGGGTAAGTGGATTATAGAAGCGGGCGAAATGGCAGGATACACCAAGGCCGAAGAGAATGCGTCGAAACAGTTTTTATCTCGTCAAGTAGATGTGTTCAGACAGGCGTACGGCCGACGGACTCAGGAATATCCTAGACGGTGCGTGTTCTTCGGCAGCACGAATCAGTATGAGTTCTTGAAGGATATCACTGGCAACCGTCGCTTCTGGCCGATTGACCTTGAGTCACAGAAGCCTACGAAGTCCGTACACAGCAATCTTCCTGGGGAAGTAGACCAGATATGGGCCGAGGCGGTCGTGCGGTACCGTGGCGGTGAGTCCCTTATTATCGAAGATAATGAAGACGTGTTGAGATTAGCCGAAGCGGCAAGAGAAACGCATATGGAGTCAAATACGAAGGCAGGTATCATCAACGAATTCCTACTTCAGAAGGTGCCGAAGAACTGGAACACGATGAGCCGCACGGCGCGACGTACGTACTTAACGATGGGCGGTCATACCCCAAGCGAGGACCTCGAATATCGTGATCGTGTGTGCGCGGTAGAGGTGTGGTATGAGTGCTTCGGACAGGACCCGGCCCGAATGAAGAAGAACGAAGCCCGAGAGATAAACCAGATTCTCCTGGACTCACCGTATACTCAAGGCGGGAACAAGAGAATGCGCTGCGGCGAATATGGAACGCAAAGAGGCTTCCAGATGAACCTGGAAAAACTGGAAAATATGTGTGAACATTCTCAATTATAGCGTTGACGTTCTCAATTAGCTGTGAACATTCTACCCGTTTTTGTGAACATTCTGAATGTTCACAGATTAAGAGAATGTTCACAGAGAATGTGCACAGAAAAACCTAGCATCTATCTATGTTTATACCAATTTGTGTACTATGTGAACATTAATTATAAAAAAGGGAAAAAGAAAGGCTGTAAAGAAAATTAAAGAATATATACGCCTCTATACAGCCTTTGTACGGACCCTCATATACGCGCGCGGGAGAGAACGTGCACAGACTAAAAACAGGAGGAAAAAATGTGGGAGAAAACGATAGAGAAGAAATTAGTCGACGGGGTGAAGAATCTTGGCGGCAAGGCCTATAAGTTTGTATCGCCCGGAAACGTCGGAGTACCGGATCGGATTGTTGTGTGGCCGAATGGGAAGATTGACTTTGTTGAATTAAAGACCGAAGTGGGAGTGCTGTCCAAGGTACAGAAGCTACAGATACGAGCCCTCGAGGCGCGACGGTGCGAGGTCCGTGTCTTGTATGGAGCGGCCGCCGTTAAGGAGTACCTACGATACGGAGCGGCCAATTATGGACTTTAAGCCGCATCCGTATCAAGCGTACTGCATTCATAGGGTTATCGGACAGAAGAAGCTAGGGCTGTACCTCGACATGGGTTTAGGCAAGACAATTATCACACTGCAAGCCATATACGAGCTAAAGTATAACCGATTCGCCGTAAAGAAGGTCCTTATCATTGCCCCGAAGAAGGTCGCCGAGGCGACATGGCAGAGGGAAGCGGCGAAGTGGAGCGGTCTTGGTCTTCTTCGAATCTCGACCGTCCTTGGAACGCTTAAGGAACGAACGGCAGCCTTACAGACGGATGCTGACGTCTACATTATTAATCGAGATAACGTCGTGTGGCTGACCGACTATTATAAGAACGCCTGGCCCTTCGATATGGTGGTCGTCGATGAGTCGAGTAGCTTCAAGAATCATCAGGCGAAGCGGTTTAAGGCGCTGGCCAGAATGTATGACCGCATCGACCGCATGGTGCTTCTTACCGGTACACCGACACCGAAGGGGCTTATCGACCTGTGGGCTCAGGTGTATCTCATCGATAAGGGAGAGTCTCTCGGAAGAACGTATACGAGCTTTCGCGACCATTACTTTGAACCCGACCAGAGGTCGCACACGGTCATCTACAGCTATAAGCCGCGAGAACACGCCGAGGAAGATATCATGAAGGCTATATCACCGATATGCGTATCGATGAAGTCAGAGGATTATCTGACACTTCCGCCTGTTATCAGCGACATCGTGCCGGTACAACTTGACGCCAGGGCGAAGAGAGAATACGACACGATGGAACGGGAGATGGTTCTTGAGCTTGTAGATGATGAAGAGGAGATTACGGCGGCATCGGCGGCGGCCCTATCAACGAAATTACAGCAGTTGGCAAACGGAGCTGTCTATGACGAGGATCGAGGCGTTCATGAGATTCATAATTGCAAGATAGAAGCCTTTAAGGAACTGATTGAACAGTTAGGAGGTAAGCCGGTACTGGTGTTCTATAACTTCAAGCATGACCTTGATCGGTTGAAAGCGGCGCTGAACAAGTCGGGGCTTGTCGTGAAGGAGCTTAAAGGTGCCACGGAAGAGCGAGAATGGAATGAAGGAAAGATAGACGTGCTACTAGCACACCCGGCGAGTACGGCATATGGGCTCAATCTTCAAGACGGAGGCAACCATGTTATATGGTTCGGGTTGAATTGGAGCCTTGAATTATATCAGCAGGCAAATAAGCGGCTTCACCGCCAGGGCCAAAAGGAGAAGGTCATCATTCATCATCTCATCAGTATCGGCACCCGAGATGAAGATATGATGGAAGCATTAAATCGAAAGGCCGACGCACAAGAATACGTATTACAGAGCTTAAAAGCAAGAATTGATAAGGTGAAAGGAGAACAAAAACATGGATAAAGTGCAAAAGAAACTGGTGCAAGGGGCGTTCAAGTTATGGGAATCGGCGCAGAAAGACGGTGAACGGTTCCACATCCAAGATATTCCTGACGTAGGACTTGTGGCCGCATCGTCACACATCATCATACGGCTGCCGCAGGATTGCCCGCATCCGTTTAGAGCAGCTGAAAAGGAAGGTCGAATAGCGGACGTCATGAAAGACTACTTGACCGGCAAGGACTCCATAATAGCCTTTGATACGGGAGACATGAGTACCTTCAGCCGGAACAAGGTCGCGAAGAAAATCGCCTATGGTACAGACGGTAAGTCGGTCTTTGTAGCTAAGCCCCTGTATGCCTTTACGCCACCTTCCGTGGATCATCTGGACCTATATAAGGGCAGCCTAATTCGAGTATATGTAGAAGGTGAAGAGCTGCCGGTAATGGGCTTCACTATATACCGTAATCTGGAGGGCCGATAATGACGACGATATCAAGAAGCCCTATAAACGGACAGATTGAGGCTGACGATATTAAGAGCCCAAACCATTACACCTGGCGAGGTAAGGAGTGCGAAGAGATTATAGGCGAGCTTACTCAAGGCGCAGAAGGTAAAGAGGCGTACTATCTCGGGGCTGTTGTGAAGTATCTATACCGATACCCCAAGAAGGGTACGTCAATTAAGGACCTACAAAAAGCGAAACAGTATATCGAAATGCTAATCGAATTGAAGGAGGAGTCGTAATGATGGGCGAGGTAACGACAACATGAAATACGTTGGTGTAACACTTAAATTCACAACACTTAACTCCAACGGTGTAACACTTAGTTTCAACGGCGTAACACGTAGTTTCAGCGGCACGGATTATATGAACATTTTCAAGTTCTGTGAGGATGACCTCGGGCCGGTAGACGATGTCAAGATTGGTCAGCTTGTTCTCGTAGACACGGGTCGCGGTTTCTCCGTCGGCCGTATTGTGAAGAAGTTGAGCGGCGGGGTTAACGAAGAAGATGTTACTCTCCAAGTAATTGACTTACTTTACGCCAAGTAATATATCAAAATGCTTATTGAATTGAAGGAGGAGTCGTAATGATGGGCGAGGTAACGACTAAGCTATTACGTATAATGATTGCCTTGTCGGAGGTAAAAAGTCTGTTATACGTCTATGAAGGTATGGATCAGGTAGAGCAAGCGCTTATCGCGATTGAGGATGCCGAGCGCAAGCTTGATGACGCTTACTACCATATCGACGGTTAGGAGGTACAGTATGAAATTTATAGATTTTTTCGCCGGCATAGGCGGCTTTCACTCCGGGCTAGAGAAAGCCGGCATGGAGTGTGTCGGTTGGTGTGAGTTCGATAAATTCGCGCAAAAGAGCTATAGAGCAATATACGATACAACGAATTTATGGTTCGGCGACGATGTAACAAAAGTTAAAGGTTCAGAATTGCCAAGCGCTGACTTATGGACTTTCGGCTTTCCTTGCCAAGACGTGAGCATTGCAGGCAAGCAAAAAGGATTGAAAAAAGGTACTCGAAGCGGATTATTTTATGAAATAATGAGGTTACTAGATGAGCGGAAAGAAAATAAACCCAAGTGGCTTGTGTGTGAAAACGTTAAGAATTTGCTATCAATCGATGGGGGGGGCGGATTCCTCAATGTTGTTAGCGAAATGGCCGAAAGAGGGTACTCTGTCGAATGGAAGGTTTACAACTCAAAAGACTACGGAGTTCCTCAAAACCGGGAACGGGTCTACGTTGTCGGACATTATGGAGACACATCCGGACAGCCGCTACTACCTGTCAGAAGAGAAAGTACGACAACTCTTAGCCAGATTGTAGGCGGCAGTCAGGGTGAGCGTGTGTATGATGGTAATAAAATCTCTTGCACACTCTCTAGCCAAGGCGGCGGCTGCGGAGCAAAGACGGGATTATACACATTCGTAGACATTAATAAAAAGGGCAGTGTGCAGACAACTGATACGGCCAGGGCCCTGTTGGCACGATACAACAAAGGACAGCCGAACCGTCCGGCAGAGTGCAGCGGCGTGCTTAAAGTGATGCCTATTCTTACACCGGACAGATTGGAAAAGCGACAAAATGGCAGAAGAATAAAGAATGAAGGAGAGCCCTCGTTTACACTGACTAGTCAAGATAGACACGGTGTATTAATTGCTGATGACCACATCAAAATCAGAAAACTAACACCGAGAGAGTGCTTCAGATTACAGGGATTTACAGATGAACAATTCGACAGAGCGGCGGCTGTTAATTCTGAGACACAACTATATAAGCAAGCAGGCAACGCTGTTACGGTGAACGTTGTGAAAGAGATTGGGCGACATATTATGGAGGTACAGCATGAATGTGAAGGAGTATCTTGAATACGTCCGCAGTCTTGAGGTTAGGCTGCGAATGAAGGACGCACAGATATCACAGCTTCAGAGAGACATCTGCTGCATACAGGCGCTTGACTATACGAAGGACCGCATAAGCGGCGGCAGTCCTGTCGATATCTCTGATAAGATCGCAAGGCTTGATGAACTTATCCGAGAGGCGAATGAAGAATGGGATGAGCTGATCGCTGAGCGAGAGAGAGCGAATGCCCGTATCCAGAGACTCGAGAGTATTAAGCAGCAGGAGGTACTGACAAGACGATTCATATACAATGAGAAGTGGGAGGTTATCGCCGTGAAGATGAACATCACGTGGCAAAGCGTGTGGAAATTGTATTACCGAGCCCTGAAAAGTTTTCAAAAAATTTTTGAGGGGGTTGATTAAATGTCCAATGCTTGACATGGTATACTGTAGAAGTAAAAAGTGCGTAAAGCACTACTATTATTCTAGTGTAGTTTTATTTTACAGGCCGGTGGCATCTACCTCCAAGATGCCGCCGTTTTTATTTGAGCCATGATGAGGGGTTTATGACCGAACACAAGACACAAGTACATTGCTGTTGTAAGTCCTGCCTCAACAATTACAAAGGTACATGCTCTGCTAACGCAATCCGAATCGGCGGGACTGGTAAGTGCAAGTGCTATGTGGCAGCCAAAGACGTCATGAACACATCTCGTTATGGCTCACGGAGGTGATCCGATGCCAAGGAAGAGTATGCATGTGTGCTTCTATCCCGGCTGCCAGGAGCTTACGAGAGAACGATACTGCGAGAAGCATCGTAAAACTTCGTATGACGACCGAAGAGAAAGCGCAGCTAAAAGAGGATACGGGTCGAAATGGGCAAAAGCCCGACTTGCCTTTCTAGCTGAACACCCGACGTGTGAGTGTGAGCGGTGTAGGGCATCAGGGCAGCCGTTAACCGCGGACGTGGTGGACCACATCATTCCGCATAAGGGTAATCAGAAGCTGTTCTGGGATACGAAGAACTGGCAAGCCATGAATCACGTGTGCCATAATCGTAAGACAGCGAGAGAGGACGGCGGCTTCGGCAACCGCTCTCGTAATTGAGAAAATATAATTTTAATTGAGAATGAGAAGAGGCCCCCCGGTGAAAAAAGTTTTGAGGCACGAAGCCTAGACCGTGGCGGTCTCTTCTTTGTAAAAATTTCGTGAAATGATAGGGAATCTGAGAAAGGAGGACGGCGCTATGGCAGGACGACCGGCTAAACCGATTGAGCTTCATCTGCTCAACGGAAACAAAAGGCACCTTACAAAGGCCGAAATTGAACAGCGGAAAAAGTCCGAAGTGAAGCTCGGTGAACACAAACTGGTTTGCCCGAGTTACGTTCGCCAAGACAAAAACGCTTATAAGAAATGGAAAGAAATCGTCAAGCTCTATAAGGACATAGACTTCGTAAGCTCGGCGGACGTCGGGCTGATGGCTCGATACTGCATGGCGTTCTCCGAGTATATTAATCTCACCGAACACCGAAAGGTCTGTGCGACAATCCGAGTCGATACAGAAAGCGGTGAGGACGTCGATATGGCGAAGGCCTTGGAAGGGAAATATTCTCCGAAGACAGCCGCCAAGATGTTCGAGAAGATTGAGTATGTATTCTCGGTGTCAGGAGTGATTGCCGTCGACAAGGCACTGAACGCCAAGATGTCGGCGCTCGTTCAGATGGAAGACCGACTGTTCCTCAATCCCTTGGCCAAGGTCCGAAACATTCCGAAGAAGGAAGTAAAGGAAGAGGATCCGTTGGCGGGGAAGGGGTTCGGTAATGTATGACACTTACCGACGAACTCATTCAATACAGTAAGGACTGTATAGCCGACACACGGCACGTCTGCCAGAAGCACCGTTGGGCGTGCGAACGATTCCTCAAGGACCTAAAGAAGTCTGGAACGAAAGAATTCCCGTACATCTTCGACGAAGAGAAGGCTCTGAGGTTCTTCGAGTGGGCCGCACTTCATAAGCACACGAAAGGCGTTCTCGCCGGTGAGCCTATCGAGTTCACTCCGATACAGAGGTTCATCTTCGGTAACGTGTACGGATGGGTACATCAAGATACGGGACTCAGGCGGTTCCGTAAGGCATACTGGCAGGTAGCCAGGAAGAATGCCAAGTCACAATCACTAGCAATCGTCGGCGATTATGAGCTGATGGCTTTGGGCGAGCCGATGAGTGAAGTCTATATCGGTGCGACAAAGTCAATGCAAGCCAAGATTATATATAACGAAGTCGTGGCCATGCTGAAGCGGTGCCCGCTTCTCAAAGGTAAATGGCACGAGTCGTACGGAGTCATTCGTCATCCGAAGAGTGATTCAATACTTCGGGCCCTGTCGAAAGACGACGGCAAGACGGGTGACGGTCTCAACCCTCAGTGCGGGCTCATCGATGAATATCATGCTCATCCGACTGATGAGATTCTTGAAGTTATTAACACGGGCATGGTTGCCCGACGGCAGCCGCTTCTTTTTATTATCACGACGGCAGGTACGAACTTCGGAGGTCCGTGTTACCGAGTGGAGTACCCGCTCGTCGAGAAGATACTCGACCCGTCGCTCGACTTCGATGTTGCCGATTACTTCTGCATGGTCAACGAGCTTGACCGAGACCAAGAGGGCAACCTCATTGATGACGTAAAAGACGAAGAGTGTTGGGCGAAAGCCAATCCGATAGCAGCGACTTATCCCGAAGGTCTGGCGAATATTCGCAGTAAGTTAGCTTCGGCACTGGAGAGCCCAGAGAAGATGGAGTCGTTCCTCACTAAGAACATGAACCTGTGGGTCAATCAGTCGGCCATGTCGTATATGGACATGGCGAAATGGAAGGAACGCGGGGCGATTACGAAGATACCGGTCGACCTGTACGGTAGATCCGCATACGTCGGCATTGACTTATCGAAACGAATCGACCTTACGGCGGCAGGCATTATAGTACCAATCGATGTTGACAGCACGGTCAAGTATGTGGTCAGAGCTCACGGTTTCATACCCGAGGATACCGTCGCCGTTCATGAGAAGACCGATAAGGTCCCGTATCGTGCCTGGGCGAAGGCGGGGTACCTTACGATTACACCGGGCGATGTCGTCGACTACCGCTTCATTGAGTCGTGGATACATGAAACGACTGACGACCTCGGCGTGAACGTAAAGGAGCTGTGTTATGACCCTTACAATGCGACACACTTCGCTCAAGATTTCGACGCTCAGGGCATTACGACCGTAGAAGTCAGACAAGGGATGCGGACGCTGTCCGAACCGACGAAGGCCTTTAGAGAAGAGGCCTACCGAGGGAATATTCTTCACGAACCGAACCCGCTTCTCGACTGGGCGGTCAGCAACGCCGTAACGAAGCGTGACCATAACGAGAATATTATCCTCGATAAGGAGAAGTCGACGAACCGCATCGACCCGATAGCGGCAGTCATTAACGCCTTCAGCCGAGCTCGAGTCACAGCCGAAGAAGATATGAGCGACTATGTACTGTCCGACGACTTCAGTTTATAAGGAGAAACCAATGAAAATAATCCGAAAATATATCGATGACCTACTGCTTATAACAGGCTTCATCTTACTGGTGATAGCCGGTGCGTACGTAAGCCCCGTGGTCGCTTTGTACACGGCGGCCGTAGAATGCTTATCCGGTGCGTACCTTATAAGCTACACATACGGCCGAAGTAAAGGAGTAGATGACGATGTTCGTTCGTAACTGGATACAGAATCGAGGAGCGACAGGTCAGCTCTTTACGGGTGGCGACAGCGGCACCTTGTCAAACCCGGCACAGTGGCTTATCGATGCCATAGGCGGCGGCTCGACTGTGACTCCCGAGAAGGCAGCGAAGAACTCGAACGTCTCGGCGTGTGTGTCGATACTCGCTGATGACGTCGGTAAGCTTCCAATTCACACATTCAACAAGCAAAAGAAAGACCTCGGTATGGCGCATCCCGTTGCTAAGTTACTATATGAACGTCCGAACCCGTTCATGTCGGCCTTCGTCTTCAAACAGACGGTTCAAGGGCACGTGGGTATTTACGGCAACGGGATAGCTTATATAGAATGGGGCAAAGACGGATATCCCGCGGCATTATGGCCGCTCGACCCAGTGAGAACCTCCGTCGCTCTCGACGTATCGACAGGTAAGCTTCAGTACCGAACTCAGAACGCACGAGGCGAAGTATTCGACCTTCAACCCGAAGACGTTCTTCACTTTAAGGCCTTCACGAAGGATGGTATTGTAGGTATACCGCCGTGGAAGACGCTCGTCGATGAGCTCGATAGTCAGAATGCGATAAAGTCCTTTATCAGTGACTTCTATCGTAACGGCACACTTTCGAGCGGGGTCCTTAAGACGGCGACAAAGCTCAACGCTGAAGCAAAGCAGAAGATCCGAGAAGAATGGGAAAAATTAAACGCCGGCACGAACAACGCCGGTCACGTAGCGGTCCTCGATGTCGGCCTGGACTTCCAACAGCTTGGAATGCAACTTGACCAGGCGCAATTCCTCGACACACAGAAGTTCGGCATTACTGAAGTGGCTAAAGTCTACCGAGTGCCGCCGCATAAACTGGCACAGCTCGATAGAGCAACATATGCTAACGCTGAAGCGATGGGGCTCGATTATATCAAGACGACGCTCTTGCCGATATTCACACAATGGGAACAGGAAATTAATTATAAGCTCTTTACCGATAAGGAAAGGGCTTCTTTTTATGTCAAATTCAATGCGGCCGCCGAGCTCCGAGGAGACAGTACCGCCCGCGCCGGATATTACCGAGACATGCTCAACAACGGTATCTACACCATTAATGAAATCCGTGAGATGGAAGAAATGGACGGCATCGGCGCTGACGGTGATAAGCACTTTGTGTCGCTGAATTATACGACTCTCGAGAACCTCGGCAAGCCGATTGATACACCGCCGAAAGGAGGTGAGGGGGAATGAAGCGATTAAGCTGTTTTAATATTCGTAATGAGACGGATCGGTCCGCAGACGTCTACATTCACGGCGACGTCATCGATGATGACGCTAAGGCGTGGCTGTCGGACTATGACGGGAATACGTTCGCGGGGTATGTGCTGCCGGTTGATGTACGAGATAGCCTCGAAGCGCTGAAAGGTAAGGACCTTACAATCTACGTCAACAGCGATGGTGGCAGCGTACCCGCGGGTATGGCCATTGCGAATATGATACGAAGGCATGACGGGCATACCGTCGGCGTGGTTGATGGGTGGGCGGCAAGCATTGCGAGTGTCATTTTATTCGCGTGTGATGAAATCAGAATGCCGAACAATACTTTCCTGATGATTCATAAGCCGAGTGCTGCCTGCTGTGGCGATGCCGACGACATGCTGAGAGTGGCGACCATGCTCGACACGGTCCAGGACGGCATTGAACAGGTCTACCGCGCTAAGGCGAAAGACGGCACGACGGATGCGATGATACACGACGCCGTAGAAGCTGAGACCTGGTACACGGCAGCCGAAGCGGCTGAGATGTTCGATATCACTGTTGAAGACACCGCTGTTCAGCTCGTAGCGTGCAGTAAAGGCCTAGGTTTTAAGGATATGCCCGAAGCCGTGAAGGCGGCCAAGACCGCCACAGAAGAAGAAAAGCCGATCGACAATACAGCTGAACGTATTCGTCGGCTTCAAGTTGAATTAGAATTGCTTAAATAAGGAGGAACACACCTTGACAGAAAAAGAAAGAGAATTACGCCAGTTAATGGCCGAAAAACAGACCAAGATTCAAAACCTTTTAGCGGACAATCGTATTGACGAAGCAGAATCCGCAACGGAAGAACTCAAAGCGATCCGTCGTGAGTTCGATATCGTTCAGACGATGAACGATGTCGTTCCCGCAGCCGCTCCGTTCGGCGGCATGCCGCAACAAGAAGAAGCGAAAGACGTTGACACGACTCACGTATTCGCTCAGTTATTGCGCAATCGCCACGACTCTCTCAGCGATACGGAGTTATCTTTCGCTAAGTCCATGGCCGTACGTAATGCGGCGAACATGAACGAAGGCGCGGGAGAAGCGGGCGGCTTCATCGTTCCGACGGACGAACAGACGAAGATTAACGAATTAAAGCGCGCTTTGAATCCTTTGTCCGCATTAGTACGTGTCGAAAATGTAAACACGATGAGCGGTACAAGAGTGCTCGAAAAAGCGTCCGATATGACGCCGTTTGCCTCTGTGGCAGAGCTTGCCGCTATTGGCGAAATCGACGGACCGAAGTTCACTCAAGTTAAGTACGCTATTAAGAAGTTCGCGGGGATTCTTCCTATCTCCGAAGAACTCTTGGCCGATTCCGACCAGAACCTCTTAGCGTATGTGAACGGTTGGCTTGCTAAGAAGTCCGTAGCGACGGAAAATGCTCAGATTTTAGCCGTTCTCAAGACGCTTACGAAGGCACCCTTGACGAATTTGGACGGTATCAAAGAAATCTTGAACGTTACGCTTGACCCGACGATTTCCTTGATGTCTTCTGTATTAACTAACCAGGACGGCTTCAATTTCCTCGACAAACAGAAAGATACGGACGGCCGTTACCTCTTACAGCCGAATCCCTTAGACTCGACTCAAAAGCTCTTATTCGGTAAGCCTGTAACGGTTGTGTCGAATAAAGTACTGCCGACCGATACGTCCGTGGCAAGCACAAAGAAAGCACCGGTCATCATCGGTAGCTTCACGGATGCAGTCGTTCTCTTCGACCGTCAGGCTACGACGCTTACGGGTACGTCTGTAGGTGGCGACGCTTGGAAGCGTGACAGCTATGATGTGAAGGCTGTAGCACGTATCGACGTTCAGAAGTTCGATGATAAAGCCGTCGTATTCGGCGAATTGACTATTTAAGGAGCTGAAAATTATGTTACTGAATGACGTAAAGCTCTATCTGCGAGTCGATGACTATACGGAAGACGAAGTCATTCAGGGCATGATAGACGCAGCCAAGCAGTATATTCAGACAGGTACGGGCGTTACGTTCGACGAGACGAACGCCCGTCATCTGTTAACGCTGAAGATGATAGTAGCCCATTGGTACGATAACAGGGGGCTCGTCGGGAATACGACGGAGCTTCCGTTCACCGTTACCGCGCAGCTACTTCAGATTGAAGCCGAAAGGAGCGAATAACGTGAGTGACGTAATTCAACACGCTAAGGTCATTGAGCCGTGCGTGTATAAGAACGAATTTTATGAAGTCGACGATATTATTACGGGAACAGAAGAAGAAATCGAACAGCATGTCCACTTCGGATATGCCGTTCCGACAGAAGAAGCCCCCGTAGTTGAAGAAGAAGTCGTAGAAGAACAGCCCGTTGAAGAGCCGGCTGAAGAAGAAACGAAGAAAGGCAAGAAATAATGACAACCGTATCCGACCTCAGGTCACGGGTGGAGCTCTATAGACCCGCCGTCGAGTCTGACGGTCAGGGCGGATATGACGAACGTATGGACTTTGTGAACACCGTATGGGCTCAGGTCCTGAAGCCGAGGTTCTGGGACGGAGAAGCGGGCGGCGGTCCTGTAGCGGGTATTACCCAGGGCATTACGATTCGATATCGTGAGGACGTCGGGTACGACTGGCAGGTCGATTATAAAAACGTACGATACCGCATCATTCATATCGAATACGGAGAGCGTCGGGATATGATGACGCTGACGTGTACAGCCGTCGAACATCATGGATAGGAGAGCCTTATGTATATTAAGACGAATCTCGATGACGTGACCTTCAAGGCGACGGCAGACCTGTCGAAGTTCAATGACTTAACGAAGGAACGGATCCGCGACGTGGTGCGGCAGAAGGCCGCCGAAGTCCAGGCTAAAGCGATTGAGCTTGTGCCGAAGGACACGGGAAAGCTCGCCAGTCAGATTCATCTAGAGTTTGTGAACTCTGAGAAGTCGACAGCCGCTAAGGTCTATACGAAGAACAAGATAGCACACTTCATCGAATACGGGACGGGCGGCGCGGTCATTGTGCCGAAGAAGAAGAAAGCCCTTGCCCCCGGAGCCACGGGTTGGTTTATGGCGAAAGCCGTCATACCGGCTCGTGCGGCTCACCCGTTCATGAAACCCGCTATCGACTTCGTCCGTCCGTCTATCGAGTCGGCTATTAAGGAGGCTATTGTCCGTGATAAGTAGAATCCCGTTCAATGCGGTACAGCAAAACGTCTATCAACTGCTCTCGACAGGGCAGACGATACCGACGTATGACAGTGTCCCGACAGGACCTGAACACATGCCGTATATCGTTCTCGGAGAGTTTCACGGTTCGCCTGTGAATGAGAACAAAACGACGGTGTATCATACAGTATCTCAACAGATACACGTATGGACAAAAGGAAAAGGCAAGAAAGAAGTAAACGACATTCTTGATGATGTCGTTCATTTACTTACGAAGTACGACCTGAATCTCAACGGCTATACACAAATCGGTACGGCGACTATCTCGCAGTATCAGGCGTATCAGGAGCTCTACGCCGATAAGACGAGTGCTTATCATGGAGTTCTGTCCGTTGAATGGGTACTTCAGCAAGAGATAAATTAAGGAGGATAATAAATGGCATTAACAGAAGATAAAATCAAGAACCTTCCTGTTATGGAAGACAATACAACGGCGGTAGCCGGTAAAGATACCCTGGTCTATATCGCCCTGGATAACGCTCCGACGTGGCTGCTCTTAGGCGGTCAGCGTAACAATCCGTTATCCCGTAAGGCCGATTCTATCGACGCTACGTCGAAGGATAGCGGTAACTACGGCGATAAGCTCCCTGGTATGCTCAACTGGACTATGTCCTATGAAGGGCTGTATGTTATGAACGACGAAGCGGTTGAAATCTTAGAAAACCGCTTCAACAACCGTAAGCCTGTATTCATTCGCCAGGAATATCCGGACGGTTCGTATCGTACGGGGTGGGCGTCCGTTACGACCTTGGATGAAGACCATAGCTACAGCGGTGTATCTACCTTGAAGGTTACATTCGAAGGCAAAGGTGCTATCTCCGATATACAGAAGCTGTCTGCTGTTCCGAACCTCGGCGCGTCTACGAGCACAGTATCGAAGGCAGCGCTCAATGATATCTCTATCGCGATTACGCCGGCCGAAGCCAATGTACGTTCTGTAATTATGGCCGATGGCACGAAGCTGTATCAAGAAACTGACTACACTTACAGCCAGGGTGCCCTGAAGCTCTTGAAGACGGGAGCACTGAAAGACCATATCGTAGTCGGCGACAACCTCATTACGATTACGATTACAGCCGACGTCAAGCTTACGTATAAGCTCAAAGTTACGGCTTAGTAGATGTGAAAGAAGGAGCGGTCGAAAGGCCGCTCTTTTTTATTATTATTATCCGTAAAGGAGACATGAACATGAAAACAACACGGACGCTTACCGTCGGTGATAAACGATACGAAGCGTATCTCACTATTAAAGATATGCGAATGATAGAACGGGAAATCAGCCAGTCTCTCTTGTCCATATTCGATGCCAGTTCGATTGCCGTAGTCTCTCGAATGACGGCGAACATCGATATTGACCTTGTCATGGCTACACTGCGGTACGCACTGCACGATGAGCGACACGGCAAACGGACTGATGACGAGTTATACGACCTCATTGATGAGTATTGTGCGCCCGAAGGTCTGACGATGGACTACCTCGGCGGCTTTGTTATTCAGTTGATATTCGACACAGGCCTGTATAACAAGGTCAAATTCAAGCCCGACACAGGTAAAGTAAAAAACGCCGAACCGACGACGCCGAAGAAGAAGCAGGGACGGTAGTCGTCGGCTCGATGGAAGAATGGGTCGAAGCGGCTGAGCCCGTGGCTTACGGTATGCTTAGCCTCAAGCCGTATGAATTCGAAGATATGCAGATACGAGAATTCAACGCCATGGTACAAGGACACCTAAGGCGTAAGCGAGAACGAGATGAGATGAACGCCTACTTCACATTTTGGCAGATGAAACCTCATCTCGGAGAGAACTCTTCGCTCACACCGGCTGACATCTTGGCGCCGCTTTACCCGGACGCCAAGCCCGACCCGAAAGAAGATAAAGAAGAATTGATGAAAGCGTTTGGCATGTAAAGGGGGATAGCCATTGGCAACTGTTGCAGATTTACTTATAAAAATTGGAGCGGACGGCAGCGGGCTGTCCTCGGAATTAAATAAAACAAAGCAAGAGATACAAAAGACCTTCTCGGCCAACCCGATAAATGAATTCTCGGGAAGCGTCGACACAGCGACGGGTAAGGTCAACTCTATGCTCGGAAGCCTTACGAAGTTTGCGGGCATCGCCGCAGCGGGTTTCGGCCTGAACGCTATTGTGGAAAGCGCCGTCAATGCGGGCGAATCACTCTATCAGGTACAACAGCGATTCAACCTCACGACAGCTGAAGCGGCTAAACTTTCAGGCGTGCTCAAGATGACAGGCGGCGACGTAGAGACGGCCGCTAAGTCGATTATGAGGCTCGATAAGAACCTCGCCAATAACACGGCAGAAGGACAGAAGGCGGCCGCTGTCTTATCGCAAATGGGGCTGTCGCTTACCGACTCTACAGGCAAGATGAAGCCGATGAACGAACAGCTTGCCGTGTTGGCCAAAGGGTATAAGGCAGCTAATGAAGCGGGACAGGGTCAGGAGTTTCTCATGGCTACTCTCGGTACGAGAGGACTCGCCTTAACTAAGACCCTACTTAATTATGAAGAAGCGGCGCAACGGGTCTCGAAGATTAAAGGCACAGGCCTTGACCCTAAGCAAATGCATGAAGCCTACATGCAGATTCAGGAAGTTAATATGCAGTTCAGCAAACTCGGCACGGTAGCCGGGGGAGCCCTCGCACCGCTTGTCATGGAGATACTTCCTCAGGTTATGGACGGTCTGTCGCACACGGCGAACTTCATTCGTCAGAACAAGGACGAAATCAGTACCGTCATTGTTACCATCACTAAGCTTGTGGCGGCATACGAAGCGTTGAAGCTTGCGAAAAAAGGAGCAAGCGTCATCGGCGGTGTCGTAAGCTCGGTACAAGATACCGTAGCCGACCGAACGGCAGACGCTCAACAGCAGGCCCTCACTAAGGCTCAAGAACGGCGTATCAACAAGGCGATTGCCGACAGCGATCGCATGTACGCACAGATGAGACGAGAAGCGGTAAAGACAGCCAATCAGCAGAATCTCTCGGCTGAAGAGACGCAAATGTTTATGGCTGAGAAGTTTACGCAGATTGGGCTTGAGTCGGCACAGGCAGCCGAACGAATCCGAGTAGAGATGACAAGAGCCTTTGCGGCGGTCAATGTAGAAGCCGAAAAGAGTGCTGCCGTTATATCGGAGTCCGTGAAGGCCTCGACGTATACGGCTGATGCGGCAGCGGCCGCTAAAATCGAAGCGAATACCGCCGTCATCACCAGTAACGCAGAAGTAGCTGAGTCTGAAGTAGCCGTCGGAGCGGCGGCTCGTGAAGCGGCGGCCATTAAAGAAGCCGCTACAGCTACCGAAGTGACGGCAAACGAACGACTTATAGTGAGTAACGCAGAAGTCGCTGAATCGGCTACGGCGGCAGGAGCAGCCTCGGCGAGAGCGAGTGAAGTGGCGACAGCGGCTACGGTGACGACAACTGAAGCGACGATAGCCCTTGCAGGAGCTCATGAGAAGGCAGGGGTTGCAGGTGTCCTGGCGTCACAGCGAAGCGCTGCGGGTCTTGCGAGACTACCCGGAGCGATCGGACGAGTCACCAGTGCCCTGTTCAGCCTCGCGGGCGGTTGGATGGGCGTAGCGGCCGCAGCTCTGTACGCGGCTTATTGTGCGTATAAATATTTCAATGCTAAGTACGAAGCGGCACAGAAGAACACCTGGACAGGTGACGATGGTTACACGTATACGGCTCATGATGGTAGTATCTGGCGACAGAAGGACGGCGAGGGCGGTAACGCTGACGTGGCAGCCGACCCGACGGGTCAAGGCTCACGTGCTAACGGCGGCGCGACGGAAGAACGAGTCGAAGAAGGAACGGCTACTTATGCCGCCGAGTATTCGAACTGGTACAATGCAGGCGGCGGTAAAGACTTCGCCGATGCGGAAGCACAAAGGCAAGCCGCAGAAGCCGCTGTCAATAATACGCAGATACCGTCTTATGACTTCTCACCGGATACAGGTGTAAGCGGTGCCGGTGTTAGCGGCGGCGGTACACACGTTGAGAAGGAACAGGCCTATGACGTTCGAGCCGGTGCGATATATAACGCGGGACGGTGGAGCGGCCTTGGCTATGGCACGGGCGAGAACGAAGTCGTGTGCACGACATACGTTGAGAACGTCTGGTCTGATGCGGGTGTGTCGAACGCTTGGAACCTTGGAGCTTGGGCACCGAATTGGGCAGAAAACGCGGGCAGTGCCTTTCATCCGACTGATGCTTATGGTAATGGATATGAAGCTCATGCGGGCGATGCCGTCATCACGAACGACGGCGGCCACGTTATCATGCTTGACTCGAACGCTTCTGGGTATTACGCAGCCGCAGGTGGCGGCCGAGTATCTCAGCATTACGACCAAGACTACAGGTCAGCGTTCGCGGGTAATATTGTAGGCGTCATCTCACTTACCGAATTCGCAGGAACGACGGAGACAGGCAAGGCCTTATCTGTATCGGACGTTCGCAAGCAAGCTGAACAGCGGGCAAAAGATATCGCCAATGCTCGTAAGGACCTGAAAGGCCTTGAGAAGGACCTTGATAAGGCGATTATAAGCGACACGGGTACGGAGTTCGAGAAGAGTATCTCGGACATGAACACCAAAGCTCAGAAGTGGCAAGACCAGATCCGCAAGATAAAGAACACCTCGAAGGACATCGACACGAGCCACGCTGAAGACCTGTTGAAGCAGTGGAAGATTGAAGAAGCCGCTAAGGCCATGGAAGCCCTGACACAAAGGCGGCTCAAGTTCAACACCGAAATGGCCAAGCTGAACGCCGAGCTCAAAGGCGATTATGCGTCGGTGGCTCAGGCCGAATTCGAAGAGACAGTGCAAAGCCTTGATAAGCAACGTGAGGCAAAACTCAAAGAGATACAGGCGACGAAAGCCGACTACGAAGCCTTAAAAGAAGCCAATGACTGGTACACGGCGGCCTATCTCGAAGCGGTTCAAAAGCGTGAAGACGCTGAGCGGGACGCCTATGAGAAGTCCGTACAGAGAGCGATTAAGCGCGGCGATATGGGTAGCCTTACAGGCCTTTTACAGTCGCAAGCGGCTAAGGATACACAAGCCTGGAACGACCGCTCCAAGTCAGCCCAGGCCTATTACGACTTATGGCAGAAGGCTCACATGTCAACGGCTGAGATGGTGGCCACAGGCAGCACTCAGATAGCCTCAGGCATTCAGGGAGTGTTCTCGGCTATGGCAGACGGTACGACAAGTGCAAAGGACTCGCTGAGAAGTCTCGGCAAAGTGTTCCGCAACACGATTACTCAGATGGTCGCTCAGGTGGCCGCTTCCAAGATTGCGAATATGCTGTTCGGCGGTCTTCTCGGCGGTGGCGGTAAAGGAGCGTCAGGGTTTACTTTTAACGGCAACCTCTTAGACGGTGCGTCGTTCAGACCGTATAAACCGTCCCTCGGTGTATCGATGCCCGCCTTTGCTTCTGGCGGTATGGTAACCGCTCCGACGATGGGGCTTATCGGCGAGGCAGGAAATGACGAAGCCGTCTTCCCATTAACCGATGAAGTTTATTCCCGTATGGCTAAAGGCATCAGCCAGAATCAAGGTCAGAACGGAAGCGGAGCGGCCGCACCGGTTATCAACATTATTAATAACAGTCAGTCGAACGTGAAGGTGCAGTCGAGTAACTATGACAACCAAATGAAGAAGTACATCATTAACGTTGTGGTCGATGCCGCAGAAACAGACGAAGGCGGCATGGCTAGAACAATTCGCAGTATATCGAAGGGATAATTGATATGAGAACATTCCCCGCGGATCAGATTCCGCATCCCGTAGTATCGCTCGCAACGAATGCGGGCGATACATACGTTGAGAAGATGACTGATAATACGGTCGAATCAAAAACTGATGCGGGCTACCGCATTACAAGGCCTCGAAACACACGAACGCCGAGGTCCTTCCAGTATGCATGGACATGTCTTACGGAAGCTCAAAAGAATACCCTCCGAGACTTCTGGAAGGCCGTTCGTAAGTCGGATATGTTTGTGTTCAAAGATTACGACTCAGGTGATACGTGCACGGTACGCTTTACGAGCGACTGGGAGTCTCATTACTCGCACCCTGAAGGGTACTTTGTATCGCTCACATTCGAGGAGGTGTAGCCGATGAAGGTGTGGGAGACAGCGGCTATCTTAGAGAAGAACAAACTCTCGTCAGATGCGCCGTTCTTACTATTATTGAAGCTTCATCATGCGGACCTTCCCGAAGACATCTATCTGGCTAGAAATACTGAAGATGTCACGTGGGCGGGCCGAACGTGGACTCGGTTCCCGTTTAGTGTGACACCTGTCACAACGGACGGCACGACATTGCCGTCTGTCAAGCTCACCGTGTCGAACTGCGGCGGCATTATCCAGTCGTACCTACAGCAGTACGGCGGTATGACCGACGCCGAGGTCACGCTTTATATTGTTCATACGAATCTCTTGAGTAGTGACGAGCCGCTTGACCAACTCGATTTCACGTGTCTGTCAACGTCTTATGATGAAGCCTGGGTCACGTTCACCCTCGGCAGTAGCCCTGAGCTATACAACAAATTCCCTCTCGATACGTACATGCTCGACTTCTGCCCGTTTGTGTTCAAGTCTATCCGATGCGGTTACGCCGGTGCTGACAAGCCGTGCAATAACACAATTAAAGAGTGCCGCATCAAGGAACGTTTCGGGGGTGAACAAGGGATGACGGGTAACTATGGCTAATATTAGCGGCCTCATCGGCGTTCCGTACATAAACGGGGGGCGAAGTGTAGACGAGGGCCTCGACTGTTGGGGGCTCGTTCGTGAGTATTATGCGCGAGAAGGAGTAGACCTTCCCGAGATTCTTATTGATGCGGAGAACACCGATACCGTCATGCGTACTGTCGATGATACGAAGGCACGTTGGCAAGAGCTAAGCGGACCTGAGATAGGTTGTGTCATACTGATGCGGCTCATCGGTAATCCGCTTCCGAGTCACTGCGGCGTGTACCTCGGCTACGGCGAATTTCTTCACGCCATTGCACCCGCCGTACAGGTCGACAGGCTGTCACGGTGGGGGCCTCGTGTTGTCGGATTTTATAAGCCCAAAGAAGGAGCATATCCGAATGTTTGAGATTATAACAGTAAAAAACATATTAACAGGAGAACAGGAACGACAGCAGTATGAGTATGAAGGCAAGCGGCTTATCGATATCGTCGATATTAACGGCTTACTGGTGTTCGTCAACGGATCGCTTGTCGAGATTCCCTACGGCTATATCCCTCAAGACGGCGACCAGGTCGTCCTGACCGCCGAACTTGAAGGCGGCATGAAGGGTGCGCTAGGTTGGATTTTACAAATTGGCCTTATGGTCGCTGCCCCGTACGTAGGCGGTTGGCTCGGTATCACGGCCAAGTTCGGTCAGGCCTTAGCCGCAGGCGCGTTCATGATACTCGGTGGGAAGATTATAAACAGCCTATGCCACGTCAACCAGGCACACGCTCAAGAACAGTCGTCGTCTCCGACGTACGGGTGGGACCTTCCGCAGATACAGACGCATGAAGGTGGTCTCATCGGTGAGACGTTCGGCGTCACCATGCCCGCGGGTCAGTTACTCATGTACCATGTAGAGACGGAGTCAGAGACCTACAAGCTCACTGACGGAGCTCTTACGAATACACACAAGTACAGCGGGGAAAAAGACGTGCAGTACCTCAAGGTACTGTTTAGCGGCGGTTATGGTCCTGTCGATTCTATCGAGGATATCCGCATCGGTTATACGCCGATAGAGAACTTTGAGTCCGTACAGATAGAAAAGCGGCTCGGTACGAATGACCAAGAGCCGATATCGTTCTTCCCGAACACGGTCGCTGACCAGTCGATAGACCTTGACTGCAAAGAAGGCGCGTCGGTCATAAGAAGTACCGACTCCGACCAGTGCAACGCTATTGAGCTCACGTTCACGTGGCCTGGCGGGATATATTCGACGAACGATAAAGGGAACTTCACGAACCTCACGGCCCGCTTCACTATCGGCATTCGTAAGACAGGCAGTCGCGATGCCTGGCTTGAACAGGTGTGCGCCGTGACAGCGGGAACGAATCAGACGGTCCGTCGAAGCTTTAAATTCGAGGGCCTTGAAGCGGCACGGTATGACGTACGAGTGCTGCCGACTACCATGCCGATGACCAGTCGTCAGAACGCAATGATGAGGTGGTCGACCTTATCGATATATATCAACTCAGGCCAATTCGTACGGCCGAATAAGGTCCTCATCGGGCTTCGGATTAAGGCGACAAACCAACTGAATGGCGGCATACCGAACCTGAACTGGCGACAGAAGCGTATGCACGTTCTAGTCTTTAATCCTCGTACACGACAATACGAAGAAAAGTCCGCACAGAATCCGATATGGGCGGCATATGACATTCTTCATCATTGCCGTAAGCTAAAGAACATCACGACGGGTCAGTTCGAGCATGTAGTTGACGGCTGCCCTGCCGACCGCTTTAGCAAGTACTTCGACGAATGGCAGAGGGCGGCCGATTACGCTGATGAAATGGTCGACGACGGGAACGGTAGCACGGAACGACGCTTTCAGCTTGATGCCTTCTTCGACACGAAGCAAAAACGGTACGAAGCGGCGAACAAAGCCGCTCAGGTCGGACATGCGACTATCGTACGCCACGGCGTTAACCTTGGCATTGTCGTCGACATGCCCGGTACGATGAAGCAGATATTCGGTGAAGGTCGTACGACCGCTTCATCGGTAAGCGGTAGCTTCTCGTCTCGTGACGAGCGGGCCCGTAGTGTACAGATTACTTATAACGACGAACAGAGGGACTTCAAGAACACGGAGTTCTTCGTCCGATCCGCTCGGTACGCCGAGAATAAGAACCTTCAGGACAATACGGCGAACGTTACGCTCTTCGGTGTGTCGAGAAGGTCTCAGGCTCATCGCGAAGCCTTATACTACTTGGCCACGAACGAACGGCAGCTACAGACCATTCAGCTTTCGGCAGATGTGAACGCCCTGGTGTGTGAGTATGGGGACATTATCGGAGTGGCTCATACCGTGCCGAGACTTGGCCTTGAGAGTGGACGCATCGTATCGGTTGACGGGAACAAAATCAAACTCGACAAAGAAGTGACGCTGACCGCTTCGGACGTCTACAGTATTATCGTTCAGCGTTCAGCCGATGACGCCCTGGTGACCAGAGACGTGCTGCCCGTATCGACGGATACGACGACCGATACAATTACCGTATCTCAGTCATTCGGCACAGGCGACGAGGTCAGTCAGTACGATTGCTATGCTGTCGGTATCAGAGATAAAGTTGTAAAGCCGTTCAGGGTCGTGAAGCTCGAACAAGATAAGGACCTCAAGATGACCATTACGGCCACAGAGTACGACGAGAAGATATACGAACCCGATTATACTCGGTATCCGATTATCGACTACAGTAAGCAGAAGTCGGCACTGCTCAAGGCGCCGATTAACTTCAAGCTGTCAGAAGAGAATCTGAGAGTTCAGGGAAGCGGCCGTAACAGTATTATCCACTGTACGTGGCAGATGCCTGAAAACGCTCGGTTCGATACGTTCCGAGTATCATATTCGACGGATAATTATAACTGGACAGACGCTCCGACGACGAGAGCCTTATCATTGGACCTCGAGAACATGGAGCCCGACCATACTTATTATGTGAGAGTTCGAGCTATCTTAGACGGATTCGAATCGGGCTATGCTTCGGCTCATATCGGCGTATCGGGCAACATTCTACCCGCTACACCGGCTACAGGCGTGACAGCTTATACGCGGTACCGTCAGCTGGGCGGTCAGGCGATATATGACGTTATCGTCAACTGGCTGCCGTCGTCGCTCACGGGCCGCGTCTACTATAAGACTTCGTACGCCTCGACTGAGAATGTCATCGGTACGACGCAGACGCCGTGGGGTGCCTGGGTGTTTGCAGGGGAAGGAGCGGGGCAGATAGTCATCCCGCAGCTCTTGCCGGGAGAGACGATCCGAGTTGCTGTCACAACAGCGAATGAGCTCGGAGAGTATACCGTACCTGATGCGGTAGAGTATCTCGACGTCATCGTTGCCGAACAGACCACGAAGCCGCTCGCTCCCGAGAACCTCACCATAGAGTTCACCGACAGAGCGACGGCACGATGGAACGCTGTCACGAACACGTCGATAGCCTACTACGAAGTACGGACCAATAACGCACCGGGAGAAGCCGCAGGGCTACTCGTTCAGACTACAGACCTTCAAGCGGTGCTGCCGCTTACAGAACGACAGGGAACGATATTCGTGTTCGCACGTAACACACAAGGGTCGTACAGTGCGGCAGCTCAGCTCGCTTATAAAAAGGACCCGCCGAAAGCACCTACTCACGTAATCGTGAAAGGCGGTGCGTCAGGTGTGCAGGTCACTTTCGACGCTATCCCGAAGGGGTGTAGCGGAGCGAATGTCTACGTAGACGGCACGGCGTACTTCACTTCGACTAGTTCGTTCTCAATCATTCTTGATCCGAACGTCTACCGAGTTCAGGTCGCCTACACGGACATATTCGGCGAGGGCCCGAAGAGCGACGAACAGTCGGCGACTGTCAAGGTTGAGATTGATAAGTCACTACTTAGCCGTGAGGCACTAGGGCTAACTGAGATTGACAAGGCCATAGCTAAAATCGAGGGTGATGTCGGGGTTGTGAAGTCCGAAGTAACTGGAACGTCAACTCGTATTACTCAGCTGTCTAATAGCGTTGATATGAGGATTAACAGCTTAGACGGTAAGGAACTTATCTCACGAATCAACTTATCGCCGACGGGTACGAGAATCGACGGCAGGCTGTTGCACGTCACAAGTGACGCCGTGTTTGACCAGAACGTCATTACCAAGGGCATGATACAGGCAGGAGCGGTAACGGCCGATAAAATGCAGGTAGATAGCCTTTCGGCCATTACCCAGAACGTAGGCGAACTGCACGGCGGTACGATAATCGGCGGTACGTTCCGCAACAACGACAGCAGTTTCCAAGTATTACCGAACGGCGACATTATCGGCGCTAATATCATCGGTAGCCGCATAGACGCTAAGTCCGTATACGCCGAGGGTGAACAGCTTAAGCCCGTACACGTATCGACGCAGGTCGTTGATAGCGGAGACAAGATAGTATTACCCGAAGGGTACACTATTGAGAAGTCGATTATATACGTACTGGAATATGACCTTATTAACAGCGACTACTTTACTCAAGAGGTGACTATCCCGAAGAGCTATAGCAGTTATGCTGACTATAAATATCGATGGAAAAACTTCGGGGCAGACCTACCTAATTCTAACTACACGAACGGCGAATGGATAAACGGCGATAGAGAGAAGAAAATGTACGAGCTACTGAATCGGCGGTTCCCGGTACACGTGAAATCGGGGACTGTTAAGCGCGTTGATAGATACTTCTCCGAAAAAGACACCTATGAATACAGGTACGACTCATTAGCAAACCGAAGGACGGTGTGGGGAGTGCCTTTTGAGTTTATGGGGTATATGAGTGCGGCCGACGCCGTACTTGCAGGTACTCCGACAGAAGTGCATTTCCCGAAGACCGCCCCCGTAAAAAAAGACTTCCCTGCAAAAGCGTTCAGGAACCACATAGTTGGTATTGCAGATGACGGGGCGTGCTTTAATTGTGCAATACGCATAAATCAGAATGCCGTATACGTATCCTGGGGAACAGTCAAAGTTTGCGTCGTATCGTTCTGGTAGAAGGGGTGAGAGATTATGTATTACTACTTTCGTTCTGACGGGTCATGTAAGGCACAATCTGAGTTGCGACTTCCGTACTCAGATTGTACAGAGATACAAGACCCCGTCAATTACGACATCTCAACAATAGAGCTTAAGGATGGCAAGATAGTAAAACGTGAGATTAAGGAAGATATACCGCTTACGCCGCTTGAGCCGTCCGAGCCGCAAGAAGTAGACGCTCCGCAACTTACGGATATACAAGAACAAATCATGGCAAGTATAGCGGAGCTTTCAGAAACGGTTGCAACTCTTGCAGAAGGGAGTGAGTCCTAATGCGAGAAGCACTATATACTATTTTATTATTTATAAAGGAGTGGTTTTATATGCGTATTTTCAAAACAATGATACCTATTTATGGTTGGCAGGTTCTGAACGGCAACTACGTACTGACGAAGGAAGAAGCCACCGACGGACAGAAGGTCGTGCCTGAACGGTATGTTCCTTTCGTAGCTGAATGGCTGACGGAACGAGAAGATAAGCGAAAAGAGGACTAACCTATGCAGGTATTCAACGACGAACTACACTGCGGATCTGACTTCATTCGGCGGTATGTAGCCGACGGCCACGACTTCACGGGAGCCTCGGCCACAATGAAGGTTCGCACGGAGAACGACATCGAGCTTGTAGCCGCCGACTGCACGGTCGACGGGGACTCCGTCACGGTGAAGATACCTGGCGAACGCAGTCGAGAGATACCGAGACGGTACCGAATAGCCAAGTACGACATATTCGTACAGAAGAATGGTGAATACAGCTACAAGCTCGTCATGGGCGATATGCGAATTATTCAAGACGAATCAATGCATTAAGAGGGGGAACAAAAAAATGGAAGAAAAACAAAAAGTAGAACTCACATTACCGAATCCGCTGAACATTGCCGTTCAGGTGCCTGGGCTACCTGGAAAAGACGGCAAGAGTGCGTACGAGATTGCGGTCGAACAGGGCTTTGTCGGCACGGTTGATGAATGGATCGAGAGCCTTCACGGACAGAACGGCACAAGCGAAGCGGTCAGCATGAACTTCCCGACTGTATACAGAATGATGAAAGACCGTGCGATGAAGGTCGACAGCGACAGCCTCGAGGACCTTCTCAAAGCCTTGTTACGTGAAGTTATTCCCGACGGTCGATATACGTCGTATCTTGCCGAATTTAAGCTCGTTGACGGTACGTCGGTTACAGTCGGCGACACGGTCGTACATGTCGAAGGACAGCCTGGATTTTATGTTGTCGACACGAACGGCAACCGTCAGATGATACCCGACAGCGGACGGCTCGACTTTGCGTTATCTTCTCCGTTCGACGGTAACGAGAAGATTCTCACAATGGAGTACCCGAACATCAGCGAAGGCACGGCCGCTTCGCTTACAATCCCGGCAGTACAGACGGGGGGAAGCGAAGAGGTACTATTCAATGAGAACGGCGTGAAGATTTATCGTCGTGCAGACGGCCAAGCGGTTATTGAATTTCCGGCATACGCCATGTTCGACACGATATATAGCAATCCGAATCTTGACTCGCTTCACTTCGATAGCCTTGAGCTTAATGAACTTTCGGGCGGCGGCGATGACATTACAATTACGGGCATGATGTTGCTTGCGAAGTTAACAACAAAAGCGTATTTCCCGAGAGATAAAGAAATGCCTAGACACGTTTCGCTGCCTAGTCAGTCCGAGCGGCTTAACCTCGAATTTAGACGAAAAAGCCGAGAAGAAGGGTACGCCGACGACGTGTTCAGCTGGGCGAATATCGATTGCGACGGCTCGACGTGGGACAACGGCGTAGGGGTCAGCTACGTTAAGCAGGACATACTGTAAAGGAGGTTGCCGATGTGGACATGGAGTTTTACGATTGAGAGCGTCGGTGCTGTTGTCGGAATTGTCAGCAGCATATGCGGAGCAATATATTATTTCGGTATATCGCCGATATTGGAGAATATCAAAAAAGACCGTGAGAACGATATAAAATTCATTACGGCCAAGTACGACACTTTAATTGAGACGCTGAAGGAATTAAAAGAGGAAATCCGATTATCTCGGCAAGACCGCATACAGCAAGCACAGCGTCATCTCCAACTTGTTGGACGGGTTGAAGTGCTTGAGTCCAGAGTTAATGACTTGCGGAACGAGTTACGCGGAGAGAAGCGATGAAAGATAAGGTCATTAATTCACTCAAGCGAGCGCTTCAATCGGCTAGAGTGGGCGGGATTCACCCGACGGGGGTTATTGCTACACGGGGACTAGTACTAATCATGCTAGTCCCTATCCTTCTCGTCGTCATTACATATATACTGACATTCGTCAGCGGCTATGTTGACGACAACCGAGGGAAGATAATCAGCGTCGGTATTAATATCATCGACCATATCTTCATTCCGTCCGTGTTGACTGCCCTAGTCGGATTCCTTGCCCTTTGGGTTGATAAGGACGGCAACGGCATACCCGACCGATTGGAAGAACAACAGCGGCCGCAAGTGCCGACGAACGAAAGAGGTGAAGAAAGAAAATGAAATACGGAATTGACGTGTCGACTTGGCAGGAAGGTTTAGACTTTGAACGTGCGAGAATACTAGGTTATGACTTCTGTATCTGCCGTATCGGTTATACAGGAAGCGGCTACAATCTCGATGACCTGTTCGTACATAACATAAACGAAGCTAAGGCAAGCGGCATGGAACTGGGAGTATATTATTACTCGACAGCTACGACGGTAGAAGAAGCCGAAGCCGAGGCCGACTGGTTACTTGAACAGCTGAACACGTATCTCGACGGGGTAGACCTGTCGGCGGGAATCTGGCTCGACGTCGAAACGGAAGCACAGCGAAGCCTCGGAGCGGACGAACTGACGGCGGTCGTCATGGCTTGGGTTAACCGCATGAATGCCGCAGGCAAGTACGTCGGATTATACGGAAGCTACGATATGTTCATGAACGGCATGAATATAGACAGCTTGCCGAATTACGTACCGTTGTGGGTCGCTCAATATTCTAGCCGTAATGACTTACAACTCGACAAGCCGAATGCGAACGTAAAAATTTGGCAATATTCCGAATCGGGCAACGTCGACGGCGTGAATGTAGACGAAAATGTCATGTACGACTAACAAAAGGCGGTGAATTGATGGGTTTTCCGACGTTTGACAACGAAAAAACGGGCAAATGGCTGAAACTAGGCTTATTTTGCGTTCTGACGGCTTTTTGTTTACTCGGCATATACTTTGCTGTACACCACGTGAAACAGCCGTCAGACGAGCCTGTACGAATGCAATTTCCCGATACGACGGACAAAAATTCGGTAAAGAAGAATTTACGAGTTTCTGACAAGGAAGCGGCCGAAATCGTAACGAAAATTGAACGGATTCACGACGGAACGACGAAACCGAACGTAACCTATTATGTGACCGCTCCGAATTTGAACGTCGCCGCCGATAAGACGGAACAAGCTATACGGAAGAACGACAGTCAGATCCCGTCAGCGGCACGGGCGAAATCGGATAGAACGGTTATCACTGTTGATGATGAGCGGCAGAAGGTTGACGTATACAAGATTAACCTTCGGAACAATCATAAAATCAAAGCAGGGGGAACGTACATTGACGGTAAAATGTACGGTTCAGTAGGCTATCAAGCTGGGCGAGTGGAAGCGGTCGCGCACGCTGACCAGATAGGACTCAAAGGCGGTACAGTCCTATATACAATAAAAGAATGGTAACACAATAAGGCCTCCGAATAATCGGGGGCCTTATTTTTTTGTTTACATGCTCTAGGCGCAAGAAGTTAATATGTCTATGCAAAATGGAAATAGGAATGCATTAGAAAAAGACTATGCAAAATCAAATATATTTGATATAATAAAGATGTAGAGAGGAGGTGAGAAAAATTGATGGGTATGAAATAGCTGAAAAGCTAATAAGCCTTGCAGAAAAAGTACTTAGCTTCGCAACAGCTTACTTAATCTACAAGGCCACAAGAAAGTAAAAGCTAGGCGGGTGAAAGCCCCGCCACCTTCTTAAATTGTATTGTAGCGTAGAGAGGTGGATTATGCAACAATTAATGTGGATAATCGACATTTTGACCGTTGTATTCTGGCTGTTAGCGGCAAAGAATTTAGTGGAACGGGCAAGAAAGAAGTAATACTTCTAGATATATAGAGGGATTGGGCGAAAGGAGAAAGCAATGGAAAACAACAAACGAGGCGGCAGGCGTGAAGGCTCAGGGCGACCTCCTGTAAGAGGAGAGAAGGGAAAAACCCGAGCAATCCGAATGACTGACGCAGACTGGGCGTTGGTTAGAGCAAGTGCAGAGGCTCAGGGCTTAAGTATTCCGTTATATCTTATAAGCCTTGTTGAGGCGGCAAATAAGAAATAAGGCGGTAAACAAATAGACCACTCACAACGAGGGGTCTATTTTTATTACTAGTAAAATAAGTAACCTGACGGAACTGTATACAGCATAGGCACGGACGGCGTCGTGTCAGGTACTTTTGACGGGAAGACTTATACGTCACAAATGGAAGATATTAAAAACGGAGGCTAAAAAATTTCGTGGCGACTTGGATACTTAATAACTATGAGAATCTCTATGTTGCAGCTATGATGATTTTGTCCGTGATTTTAATCGTATGTGATATGAAATGGTATTGGATTCCCGACCTGTTTTTGTTAATTCTTGCAGGTATTCAGGGACTGTACCTGTCGGTTCATACAGTACAACCGAATCTTGCCGTTATGGCGGGAAGTGTGATCTTTATGATTGCTTTACATGCCGTGGCACCGCAGCAAACGGGTTCGGGAGATGTTAAGCTGTTTGCCCTGTTAGCTCCGACTTGCGACGGGATCGGAGCCTATCTTATGTTGGTAGCTGCCTTTGTGACAGGTGCTTGTGCGGCCTTGCCGGTAAGATTTATCAAAAAGAATACACTCGTTCCCTTTGCTCCCTTTATTTTAGGAGGGTGGTGGGTTGTCGGACAATGGGGAGCGTTCTTAGAGGATGTTCTTTTATGAAGAAAAACGGGTACTTGCTGACAGAGTTGATAGTAGTTCTGGCATTGGCGGCTATTGTTTCGACAATGGCCGCCCCTGTAGCCGTGCATAGGCGACGAAATCAATATGCTGTTGATACGACTGTCAGTGAATTAGTGACGGAAATGCGGTGTCTGCGTACCCGGTCAATAGGAAATCGAGGTCAATACGGAGCAGGGAAATTATATGTACGCCCGAAAGAATATGTACTTACAACGGATCCCCTTACAGTTCGTAAGGAGCAGGCATTTCCGAAAGGAGTTTCGGTTAAGGGAACGGGTATTGTATCTTTTGACGGAGACGGACGCCCGGAAGGAAAGACGATGCATCTTGTTGTTGAGACGGATGATGAGCGGTATAAAAGACATATTATCATTGCGGCCCAGACGGGGCGCATTCGAACGGAGTAAGAACGGCTTTATTTTTGCCGATGCATTGATAGCCTTAAGTGCGGGACTTCTCATTTTTACGGCCGTAAGTGTTTGCCAGAATCGTGCTTTGATTTTATTGCATAGAGCTTGTCAAATGCGGACGGTAGCTACCGTAGGCAGATGCGAGATGGAAGCGTTACGCATAGGTAAAAGATGTAAATATACAAAAGACTTGGCCGAAAAATACGGCATACGTGTAGAAGCATCAGTAGAAGATACGAATTCATCTACGCTTTATAAGGTGGTTATGACAACGCGGGATGGTGAAAAATATGTTCTTACTACACACAAGACGGCAGAGCGGTAAGGGCTTCTTTTCAGTTGAAATCATCCTATATGCCTGTATCGCCTGTGCGACAACCCTTATTTTTTCAACTTTGTTTACGAACAGTGTAAAAAGGTATAAAGAAGCTTATAGCAGAGAGTGTCTGTTGCGACAGGCTGTCATATGTGAAGAAACGGTTCGACACGAACTGCGTTATGCGGAAAATGTACGAGTCAGCGACAAAACGGTCACCTATACGGATGAAAACGGAAAAAATGCCGGTTTTACGGTGCATAAGTTCGGACTGTATAAAAAATTGAATAATGGTACGGTTCAGCCACTGACGGGAGATGATGACGGGGCGGAACAACATACGGCCGTTTTTGTAGAGCCGTATGGGGGAGAAGCGTTTTTTCAAAAAGATGAAGAGGCGATTGTCATGCATTTTATGTTGAAAGACAGAGTTACTGAAGAAGAACAGGAATGTTGTGTGTATGTCGTACCCTTAGCCACTGCATGGAAGGATGAATATGGTAAGAACTCGTAGAAACGGTTTTATGACCTTTGTTATTTTAGGACTTTCATTGGCGGCTCTAAGTATGACTGTGGCCTTTTCCCGATCCGCCTCGGCGGAGCTCGGTTGCCAAGCCGAATATATGCGGGGAGCGGAAACGGAATACAGGGCTGAGGAATCTCTTTTTAAAGCTTATGATATGTATTGCAAGGGACATTTTTCACCATTTACGGAAGAAGATGAAAAAGTTAAGACCCGTGTCAAAATAAGGGAAACGACGAAGGGCGATTATATATTGGAAAGCTGTGCTTGTCGTAAGGTTGACGGTTGTATAAAAACTTGTTCTTTGAAATTTACGATACAGGACGGGAAGGAAAGGATACGGTGGATACACTATTAAAGCGTGCTGTTTTCAGGCGGTACAGTGCCAGGCGACGAGCTATTATCTGGCCTGAAGAAACGCAGTGCCGCGTTGTCCGTTGCGAAAAAAACGCATGGCGACAAGTTGTAGCACTTCAGGCATCGGTTACAGATGCTCCGGGAAAGCGAAAAGGCGGTAATACGTCGCTTATGGTAGAACACGTCATCGATCAGTATGCCCTGAAAGGATATTTGTTGACTGTTGTATTGGGTGACGGAGACTTAATTGTCCGTTCATTGTCTTTACCCACGGCATCACGCAAAGAAGCCGGTCAGTCCGTAGCTTGGAGCGGCATGATATTAGATAGCGCCGAAGAATATGTTTATGATGCCGTCAGGACGGGAGAAGAAAAGCTACAAGGAGAATATACCTGGTTGGCTGCCGCTTATCCGGCGAATACAGTGGAATCCGTCATTCGTTGTTGCAGAGAAAAGGGATGTTTGTTAGATAGAATTGATATATTACCGGCTCTTATTGGGAAATTGTATCCCTCATATGAGGGAAGCGTGTCCATTACGGATGACGGTAAAAGGCACATTACAGTCCTTAATAAAAGAAATGTTTGCGCATATACTTGTGAAGACGACCCGGGAGTAGATCATGCCGTGGTTCCTCCTGAGAGAAATGATCAAGCAGAAGCCTTAAGGAAAAAATGGCAGGTAGAGTTTGAAGCCATGCCTTTATTAATGGGGTTATAGTCATGGAGTTTGATTTAAGCCTTTCTTTTAGAGAAGCGAAGGGACACGAAAAGACTTTCCGTAATCTGTTTGTAGCGGCTCAAGTAGCGGTTTCATTCATTCTCAGTATAGCTCTCTTGTACGGCTGCGGTTTAGAAACTGTCGGCAGAAAGATACGGTCCGAAACGTCGGGAGAAGCTATACGACAGTCGGAAATTCATAAAAAATCTGCCGAAAATTGCAGCCGAGCAGCGAAAGAACTGAAGGAACGGTTGGAAGAAAAGACGGACTCGGCCGCTTTCTTAGTACATATAGGAGAAACAAAGCCTGAAAATATTACCTTCCTGAAATGCGAAAAGCGAGGTAATGCTTTGGTTATTACGGGAGAAACGAAAAAGAAAGAAGAGATTTCACGTTGGCAAAATGCGTTAAAGGCTAAGACGGAAAATTCCGTATGGCGTGTCGGAAAAACTGAAGAACGGGAAGGAGTGACTCATTTCGAACTGGTTAAAGAATAATTTTTCAGTATACAAAGACAAGTCGTTGGATGCGTATATAATCGGTTTATTTTTAATAACCCTGATTCTATGTGCCTTTGCAATTATGCGTGACATAGCTTTGTACGAGGCCTGCGTGCACTTAGGGAAAAACCGACTTGCATCACAACAACTTAAGAACCGTGAAGAGCCGGCCTTTATCCCCTTTGTCTTAGATGATAATACGGATATTCCCGTTATGGCGGAAGAATTGGCACATAAAAATTCCGTTAATATTACGGACTTACACAGTCTTTCGAGCGGCAAAGATGAGGTCTACGAAGTGACGGCTTGCGGGAGCTATGCTGATTTTATACGCTTTCTCAACGATATGGATTGTCTGATGCCGCCCGTGTTCGTGGAAATTACACATTTGGAGTCGGGACGAGACGAAAATAGGGCGGCAGGAATAATGAGCATTGATATTCACTCCTGTAAGGCAAAAAGGGAAAATAAAAGTAATAATGAGTAAAAAGCAGTACTGAATGCATATTAATCACCAAAGTATGCATAAAAAGTACTGCTTTTTTCTATTTACAGTGTTATCTTTCCTTATTTTTTGCTATAATAGTAGACAATTCATACGTATAGTTTTTCAGAGTCTGCGCAGGGGGGACAGATGATGAAACGTAACATTGTACTTGTAGGCATGATGGGCAGCGGAAAAAGCCATATCGGCCGCAAGCTGGCACAACGCCTGAAATGGCAGTTCGTCGATACGGATCGACGACTGGAACGGGCTGTAGGCATGACTATTGCCGAATTTTATAATGAGGCGGGGGAAACGATTTTTCGGGAAAGGGAAATCAATATTCTTCATCAAGTAAGTCGTTATCATGAAGCAGTTATTTCTTTCGGCGGCAATTTTCCCATGAATGTCGATACGTATCGTATTCTTCATCGGAACGGAGTTATTGTGGCCTTGTCATCCGAACCGTATCGAGTGGAGGAGAGGGTCGGCAGACATATCGGTAAGAGACCGACTGTAGATTACGACGATTTGCACAACTTCGTACGAACGATGATGAAGCAGTGGGAAGATGTATACCCCTATTGTGATTTTACGATTGACACGACTCGCGGCGGTGCCTCTTATATTGTCGATACGATTGTTGAAGCAATTCATAAGGAAAAAATACAGTTTGCCAAGCGAGATCGGGGAGGAAAGACGCATGAACATTAATAAAATCGCCGTTTTGACGAGTGGCGGAGATGCACCGGGTATGAATGCCGCTATTCGCGGCGTTACCAGATATGCCATTTATAAGGGACTGAGCGTAGAAGGTATTGTTCGCGGTTATGGCGGTTTGTTGGATGAAGATATAAAGCCTCTTGATCGGCGTTCTGTAGGAGAAATTATTCAACGAGGCGGAACTTTTTTACGTACAGCCCGTTGTCTTGAATTCATAGAACCGGAAGTACAGAAAAAAGCTGCTGAATTTCTACGTTCCCGACAAATTGACGCATTGGTTGTTATCGGTGGGGACGGTTCCATGAAAGGGGCTGAAGCACTTAGCCGCTTGGGGATTCCTACCGTCGTTATTCCCGGTACTATTGACGGGGATATGGTCGGGACGGAATATACGGTCGGCTTTGACACGGCTGTGAATACGGTGCTTGACTCGGTGAATAAGATTCGTGATACGGCTTATTCTCATGACCGTGTAGCCGTTATTGAAGTCATGGGTCGTCATGCCGGGTTTATCGCTCTCTATTCAGGGATGGCCTCGGGAGCGGAAATTGTTTTGACACCAGAACATCCTGTTGATTTTCAGGCCGTTTGTAGCCATCTTTTGGAATCACACAGCATGAATAAGATGAGCAGTATTATCGTTGTTGCCGAAGGAGCCGCTACAGGTACGGAAGTGGTTGATTATATAAAAGAACACACGTATCTACAGGCTAACTTGACTGTTCTGGGTTATGTGCAACGCGGCGGTTCACCGTCAGCTTATGATTCGATTATGGCCGGACGTTTTTCACAGAAGGCGGTTGATGTGCTGTTGGAAGGTAAGTATAACTGTGTTGTCGGCTCCGTCGGCAGGCAAGTCGTCGCCACACCGTATGAAGAAGCGGATAAGATTCGATTTGTATTTGATGAAGGCCTGTATAATCTGGTGCATCAGTTGGGTAGATAAATTTAAGGAGTGAAGGTGCTATGAATTTCGATTTAATATGGAATTCCCTGCCGTTACTATTATTGGGTGCGGCCATGACAATCAAAATTACAGCTATTTCCGTAGGTATCGGCTTTTTATTGGGTCTTATTATCAGTGTTTGCCGATTATCGGGAATCAAGTTATTAAAAGCTGTAAGCGTATGCTACGTAAACGTCATTCGCGGAACGCCTATGCTGGTTCAGATCTTTTTGATTTATTTTGCTCTGCCGCAAGTGCTCGGGACTCGTATCGATCCCTTTCTGGCAGCCGTCTTGGCTTGCTCTATCAATAGCGGTGCTTATGTATCCGAAATTTTCCGTGCCGGAATTCAGTCAGTAGATAAAGGACAAATGGAAGCGGGCCGGTCTTTGGGGCTTTCGTGGATGCAAACTATGTTTTATATTATTTTGCCGCAAGCCTTTAAACATGTCATTCCTCCCTTAGGCAATGAGTTTATCTCCATGACGAAGGAAACGGCTCAGGTTTCCGTCATCGGCTTTGAAGAATTGACACGTCGCGGTCAGTTGATTATTTCCAAAACTTACGGGGCCTTGGAAATTTGGTTGGCTGTTGCCGTACTTTACCTGATTATGACCCTCGGTATCGCTCAACTGGTCAGCTATTTGGAACGGAGGTTCGCAACGGATGATAGAAATTAAAAATTTAAAAAAATCCTTCGGCAAGCATGAGATTTTAAAAGGTATTAACCTCACCATTCAAGATAAAGAAGTTGTCGTAATTATCGGGCCTTCGGGATCGGGAAAAAGCACAATTTTACGGTGTATTAATTACTTGGAAGAACCTACGTCGGGGGAAATCATTGTCGACGGATTGACTCTTGATTCGACAAAGAAAGTAAATGAAGTTCGCATGGAAGTGGGAATGGTTTTCCAGCGATTCAATCTTTTTCCGCACATGACCGTTTTGGAAAATATAATTTTGGCACCGGTTAAAACAAAGCGTATGACAAAAGAAGAAGCTACGAATGTAGCTATAGCTTTGCTGGAGAAAGTCGGCTTAAGCGATAAAAAAGATGCTTATCCCGGTACTTTGTCGGGCGGTCAACAGCAGCGCGTGGCTATTGCCAGAGCCTTGGCCATGAAACCTAAATTCATGCTCTTTGATGAACCCACCTCGGCCCTTGATCCGGAAATGGTCCGCGAAGTTCTCGACGTTATTAAAGATTTGGCCAAAGAAGGCATGGCCATGGCTATAGTTACTCATGAAATGGGTTTTGCCCGTGAAGTGGCGGATAGGGTTCTTTTTATTGACGGCGGTATGGTATTGGAAGAAGGCACGCCTGAAGACATTTTTACCAATGCCAAAGAAGAACGTACCAGAGAGTTCTTATCTAAAATCCTTTAAAATAAAAAGACGAGCATTGGCTCGTCTTTTTTTATGGGTAAATGTCTTTTTTTCATAACTCGACCTTAAATATACCTATTAGGTATATTTAAGTAAAAAATAACTATTATTAGTTGATAAAAAAGTTAAGATGCCTTATAATATGAACATAATTATTAGTTAGCAGGGAGGAATGAAAATGAATATTGCAGTATTAGTTAAACAGGTTCCGTCCGTTTCCGATATTGAGCTTGATCCGAAAACCAATAATCTCGTGCGTATCGGAGCACCGTCTATGTTGAATCCTGTCGACTTACATGCTATTGAAGCGGCTTTAGCTGTTAAAGACAGCGTGGGAGGGACAGTCACCCTAATTTCCATGGGGATGGCTACCGCAGCTGATGCGATGCGCGACGGAATTGCCATGGGTGCCGATAAGGGTGTTCTCGTATCGGATGAAAGGATGGCCGGTTCCGATACGTTGGCTACAGGAAAAATACTGGCCAAGGCTATTGAAAAAATCGGTTCCGTCGATCTTGTCTTTACAGGACGTCAGTCTACGGACGGAGATACGGGACAGATTCCTCCGGCAGTGGCACAGCGTCTGGGCATGTCTCTTTTAACCTATGCCGAAGAAGTGGAAACTACGGCTGACGGTTTGGTTATTACGCGTAAAAATCGCGGCGGCACGGAAAAGGTAAAAGCTCCTCTGCCGCTGGTATGCTCCGTATCCGAAACGGCCAATACTCCTCGCTCCGCTAATATCAGAGGTAAAATGAATGCGAAGAAAGCCGTTTTTGACACCTGGCGGTTAGAAGATTTGGGGTTAGCTCCCGAAGAAGCGGGGAAGGCCGGATCGGCTACTGCCGTTGCGGGTGTCTTTGCACCGGAAAAACATACAGTAGGTATTATGATTGAAGGCGCCGATGAAAAGGCGGCTATAGCCGAATTATTCAAAAAATTGGCCGCTGACCATATCGTATAAGGAGGGAATCGTAAATGGATATCAAACAAAGTGTTTGGGTATATATTGAAACGGAAGACGGTAAGGTCGCACAAATCAGTCAGGAACTTTTGGGTAAGGGCCGTGAACTGGCGGATGCCAAGGGGAAAAAGCTGGTAGCTCTTGTCTTATCGGGGGAAGAAGCGGCGGCAAAAGAAGCTATCGGTTACGGTGCCGACTGCGCCTTAGTTGTGGATAATGAAGAACTGAAGTCTTATGATTCGTCCTTATATACGACGGCAGTTCGGGAATTAATAGAAAAGTATGAACCGAACGTTCTTTTAATCGGGGCATCCTATAACGGCAGAGATTTGGGAGGTCGCTTATCGGCCGCTGCCGGCTTGGGACTTGTGGCCGATTGCATCGATTGCCGCTATGAAGGGGACGGAGATGACATTACATGGATTCGACCGGCCTTTACGGGCAAGTTGTATGTGAAGATTTTGACGACGACACGACCTCAGTTGGCGACTGTAAGTGCCAAGATATTCCGTGGTAATAAACTCGACTCGTCTCGCAGCGGCGAAGTTATTCATGAAAAGGTGGACTTACAGGGGCAGAAGGCTTTGCAGGAAGTTGTCTCTTTTGAACCCTTACCGGTAGAAGAACAGGAACTTACTATTGAGACGGCGGATATTGTCGTCGGTGCCGGTCGCGGTGTAGGTGATGAAGAAGGCTTCGAAAAGGTAAAGGAATTTGCAGCATCCATCGGTGCAGCTTTGGGTGTGTCGAAACCCCTTGTAGATAACGGGTGGGCAACTCATGACCAACAAATCGGTATTACAGGGAAGAAGATTGCTCCTAAGATTTATATTGCCTTAGGGATATCCGGTGCGATTCAGCATAAGTTGGGCTTAGCTGAAGCACCTATGATTATTGCCGTCAATAAAGACTCGGAAGCTCCGATTTTCGAATTCGCTCACTACGGCATTGTCGGGGATTTGTTTGAAGCAATACCTGCTTTGGAAAAAGAATTTGCCAAGTATAAATCATAAATAAGAAATACAAAACGGTTCGGTTAACAGACCGAACCGTTTTATATTTCTTTACCTATTTTAAATTGGATTGCGCTTTGGCGCTTACCGTATTATTTGTAAAGGTGAGCTGCACGCTTGACTGGTCGTCGTTCATCCAAATATAAACTTTTGCGTTCGTACCCATTATTTCGGCATCGCTTAACAAATAACCTTCTCGATTATTTAGGGCTTCTTTTGCTTGGTCGTAAGTCATGCCGGGTTGTACCTTATTAAACTGGTCGAGTTTAATCGTTTCCCCGTTAGCTTTGAAAAAGCTCGGGCTGACCATGGCCTTGGTGACCAGGGCTCCGTTTTGGAAGAGAGCCGTCACACCCGTAGTGCCTTCTTTCCAGTCATAGGCCTGTGTTTTAATGCCGGCTACTTCATTTTCCGTAGACAAGGTACCTTCGCTTCCGAGTGCTTTTTTTACATCATCATACGAAGCACCCATAGGGATGGCCAGGAATTTTTCGTATGCCTGCATTTCCGGGCTCTTTTGTTCCTGCTTTGCACTGTCGCCGCTCTTGTCACCGTTTGAGTTGCCGCAGCCTGCCATAAAGGTGCAAGCCAAAAGGCCGGCCATGACGAGAGCACTGACTTTTTTCTTGTTCATGGGAATCACTCCTTGAATATATTTTTAGGCAAAAGCCGTAAAACCGTGGGGATACGTAGCGATTAAGTCTATAACAAAAGATGAGATATAATACCGATTAATTACACATCTATCATATTAAATAAGAATACAATAGTCAACTAAAAAGCATATATAAACAAAAAGGTTCATAATAAATGTTGGGATCAGCATCGAACAGGTGCTGACATATTAAAGGGGAAGTTATTACCCGTCCTACCGTAAGGCTGATGGTCGCTTCCAAGCTCGTATCTTATTGTTGAGCAAAGAAAAGGTTGACGAACACGTGGGCGTTCGTCGCCGAGAAAAACTTGTTGGTTAGTTAGATACCGACATTTGCAAAAGAGCCTTTTGTTTTATATGAAAATTATCATAACTGTATAGCTTTATTATGCATAATAGCATTGACTATGATTGAAATTGTATATACAATAAGAATAAAATAGGGTTTTATTATTAATATAATCGGGAGAAGATATACAGTGAAAAAAACTTTAATCATGAAAGCAGCCGTCTTGGGGACTATAGCCTGTTGTTCATTCAGTGGCCTTGGAATAGCGGCGAATATTCAAGAGACGAATGAGATAGGAGTTGGCCGGCCGACAATAGATGAAGCAAAACGGGAAGCTGTTCATTCGACGTGGATGGATCGCACTGATGTGGTTGTAGGTATCGGACCGAAATCTACTGAAGAAACAGCCGGACACAGGTGGCATAATTTTACTTATGATCGACCGTCTATTGTCACTTCGGATAAATCTAAATCCACTGAGTTAAATAAATTCTATATTGAGACCTTACAACCGCTCACTCATTATGATGAAAATTCCAAGAGCGTTGTCTTTGTGCAGGGCCGTATCGGTCGTAGCGGTGAGAAAATATCTTCTAATAAATTAAGTAACTATTGGATTCCGGCTATGCCGGCAGGTACCTTTACGATACATGAACATCAAAAAAACAAAATTGAATCCCTAGGCGTCACGGCGAATGTCGGTGTCGGGTATCGCCGTCTCAGCAAACATGAACATTCTTACGTGGGGGCGAATGCTTTTTATGACCACGCGTTCAAGAATGGCTACAAGCGTATTAGCGGCGGCATAGAATATGTTGCGGGATATAATGAAGTGTATGCCAATATATACCGTAACTTAGGGACTCATAACAGAAAGTATATAGGGTTACACGGTCGAAGCACTGTTTTAGGCGATCCTACAGGATTATATCCCTATGGCATGGATCCCGATACCAGTCTTTATGATTATGCTATAGTTGATTATGAAAATCATTGGAAACTGATAGAAAATGTTGCTGCAAGCGGCTTTGATATCGGCTATGCACGGACCTTTAAAAATGCTCGATGGGCTCGTGTTTATGCGGATTATTATAACTGGCGCGGCCGCTCTGCCGTACGGGTAGGCTATAGAAAATTGGATCGCAGAGAGGCCGTCAGAGGGATGAAATTCGGTGCGGAATTACATATTACCCCGCATCTCACTCTGAATGCAGGTTATCAGACGAATTCACTCCATTTGAACGGACCTTATGCGACCTTAACCTATACCATCGGTACATCCAAGTTTGCCTGGTTCGGCGGAAAACATAGTGACAATGTCATAACAACGGCTCGCTCCAAGATGCTTGATAAAGTACATCGCAGCGATCTGGTCGTCCATGATATTGTCGTGGAAGATTATGATCATGGTGTCGTCGATGTCGGTTTGTAAAGATATAAGTTAACGAGTTGACGAAATGAAAAAGCTGTGCCTCATAGGGCACAGCTTTTTTGGTGCGAGTGGAGGGATTTGAACCCTCACGTCGTAAGACGCCGGATCCTAAGTCCGGTGCGTCTGCCGTTCCGCCACACTCGCATGCCGAGTTTCATTGTAACACGGCTGTTTTCACGGAGTCAAACTATACTAGTCGATGACCAGTCCTACAGGGCAGTGGTCACTGCCTTCAATATTCGTATAAATGAAGGCTTCTTTTAAGCGGCTGTCTAAAGCGGATGAGGTAATGAAGTAGTCTATACGCCAACCGGAGTTGTTCTGTCTGGCTTTAAAACGATAAGACCACCAGGAGTAGACGCCTTCTTTGTCGGGATAGAAGTAGCGCCACGTATCCGTAAATCCGGCAGCGAGAAGTTCGGTCATTTTAGCCCGTTCTTCATCGGAGAAACCTGCATTTTTACGATTTGTCTTCGGATTTTTCAAATCTATTTCTTCGTGAGCCACATTTAAATCGCCGCAGAAAATGACCGGCTTGGTTCGATTCAATTCGGTCACATAGTTGCGAAAGTCGTCTTCCCAACGCATCCGATAATCCAGACGAGCCAATTCACTTTGGCTGTTGGGGGTGTAACAGGTAATAAAATAGAAGTCTTCAAATTCTAAGGTAATAAGACGTCCTTCATGGTCATGTTCATCAATATTCATACCGTAAGAGACGGAAAGCGGTTTAATGCGCGTAAAAATTGCCGTGCCGCTATAGCCCTTTTTTTCGGCATAATTCCAGTATTGCTCATAGCCGGGCAGGTCCATTTCTATTTGACCGGCTTGAAGTTTTGTTTCCTGCAAGCAGAAAATATCCGCATCCAGTTCTTTAAATATTTCGGGAAATCCCTTTTTCATAACGGCACGAAGCCCGTTGACGTTCCAGGAGATAAATTTCATAGTAGAGTCCTTTCTTTTACAGAACGGTGTGATTTGATATAATACCAAGTATATTTATATTACCATAAGATATAGTGAATAGTAAGCATTAAACAGCTTATATAACCGTGCCGGAACGAGATGAAAGGATTGTGGAAAGCGTGTCTGTACATCCCTTGGCGGGACAACGGGTGAGAGCCTGCGATTATCCCGATTTAGAACAAATAAAAAAAGCTTATAATGAAACAATTCCCTGCATAGATGAACCGGCTCAACGGGTTTCCTTCGGAACATCGGGGCATCGCGGCAAAGCCATGGACGGAAGCTTTACGGCTTTACATGTAGGCGCGGTTGTTCAGGCTATCTGCAATTTGCGTCAAAGTTTCGGAGCTGCCGGTCCTGTATTTGTAGGGGCGGATACGCACTATTTGTCCCAACTGGCTTATCAAACGACCTTGAATGTCTTGGCTTACAATCAGATTGCGGCCTGCACGGATTGCGAAGGTGATTTTGTACCGACACCGTCCGTATCGCGTGCCGTTCTTCGCTATAATGAAAACCGTTCGGAAAAGCGGGGTGACGGTATTATCATAACGCCGTCTCATAATCCGCCCGACTGTGGCGGTATTAAGTACAATCCCGTAAGCGGCGGGCCGGCAGACAGTACGATTACAAAGGCCGTAGAAAAAGAAGCAAACCGCTTGTTGGAAACCGGGTATACCTTGCCGGAAGCGGAAACACGGCAGGGGGAAAGTCGCATTCCTTATGACTATAAAGGGCTGTATGTAGAGGAACTGTCTCAGGTTATCGATATGGAATCCATAGCACGGGCGGATCTGCACATTCTGGTCAATGCTCTTGGCGGCTCGGGTATGAATTATTGGCATGCCGTATGTGAAAAGTATCATATTAATGCCGACTTTATTAATGACAGTTATGATCCGCGGTTCACCTTTATGACCTATGATGCGGACGGTAAGGTGCGTATGGATTGTTCATCACCTTATGTCATGGCCGGCGTCATCAAAGACGGTCGTTCATACGACCTCGTGTTGGCCAATGATCCCGATTATGATCGGTTCGGTGTCGTCTGCGGGCCGGAAGGAATGATCGGAGCCAATGCCTTTCTGACGGCTTGCGCCCATTATTTGGGAACACATCGCGACTTTGCCAAAACGGGTATCGGTAAAACTGTCGTAACTACAGAGTTACTGAAAGTCGTTGCCGAAGAACTCCGTGCCGATGTTTATGAAGTCCCCGTAGGGTTTAAATACTTTGCCGACCTTTTGTATGAAGAGAAGGTCTTTTTTGCCGGTGAAGAGAGTGCCGGTGCTTCGTTCACAAAGCGTGACGGCAGTGTATGGACAACGGATAAAGACGGCATCATTATGTGTCTTTTGGCGGCAGAAATAAAAGCCGTTACTGGCTTGTCTCCTCTCTCTTATTATGAAAAAGTTTGCAAACAATTGAGTCGAGCTACTTATACGAAACGTTGCGATACGGCCGTATCGAAAGAAGAAAAAATACGTATTGCCGCTTTGGACAAATCCGATATCGGGGCTGATAAGTTGGGTAACGCAACCATTACGGACATTGAGACCCGATCTGCATACGAAAATCTTCCTATAGGCGGTATTAAAATCAGTACGGCTGACGGTTGGATTGCTGCACGGCCTTCGGGAACGGAAGATTTATACAAGCTATACAGTGAAAGTTATCGGTCGGATGAAGAGGCGGAGAGTCTTTTGCAAGACGGCAAGGTACTTATTGATGAAGCTTTACGTGACAAGAAATAAAAAAGTGGCGGCCTTATGGTATTTTAATAAACACTTGTGCTATAATGACCGTGGACAGAAGTGTATTCTTTGAATGTTCGTCGCTGAAAGCACGGCATTTCAATTATAAAAAGAAAGTAGGCGTGTTCGGTGCTGGCATATTTCGTACCTTTTTTTATCGGTCTGATTGTTTCATACGCGTTGACTCCGGCCGTAAAAAAGCTTGCCGTTCGTGTCGGTGCCGTAGATCGGCCCGAAGCACGTAAGGTGCATACTCATATTATTCCCCGTCTGGGCGGATTGGCCATATTTATCGGATTTATGGCGGCCGTCCTCTTTTCCATGCCCGTATATAAAGAGTTTTTAGGCTTTTTATTAGGTGCTACGGCTATTGTATGCTTGGGGATCTGGGACGACATTAAGAATATACCGGCTAAGGTAAAGCTGACAGGACAGATTATTGCCGCAGCCATTCCCGTAGTCTTCGGTGTACAAATCGAATGGGTAACCAATCCTTTCGGAACCATTTTAATCATTCCCGAATGGTTGGCCGTACCGGTTACGATTTTTTGGATTGTCGGATTTACTAATACAGTGAATCTGATTGACGGTTTAGACGGCTTGGCGGCAGGGGTATCGGTAATTGCTTCTATTTCCATGTTTTTTATGGCTGTCAGTATGAATCAGTATTTGCCGGCTATGATCTTAGTGGCTATGTCGGGGGCTGCTTTGGGATTTTTACAGTATAACTTTAATCCCGCCAAAATCTTCATGGGTGATACGGGTAGCATGCTTCTGGGGTATACTATGGCGGTTGTGGCTGTCTTGGGACTGGTCAAGACAGCGGCAACAGTAGCACTTATTGTACCCATCATCGCCTTAGGTGTACCTATTTTAGATACCCTGTTTGCTATTGTGCGTCGCAAAATGAGCGGCGTTCCTATATTTCAGCCCGATAAAGGGCATTTGCATCACCGTTTACTGGCTTTGGGGATGACTCAGAAACAAGCTGTTCTCAGCATGTACATGGTCAGTGCGGTTTTAGGATTTGTGGCGATTTTCGTTGCCAATGTAAGCTATAAGACCGGTATTGTTACGGTTATCGCCGTCTTGGCTATTATTATTTATTCGGCCCGTCGAATCGGTGTGTTACGGCGCTCCGACAGCACAAACGGCATGAAAAAATAGAAGGGTATACGTCTAAGGAGGCGCTTTCATGATTAAAGTAATGACCGTATTCGGCACTCGACCGGAAGCTATAAAAATGGCTCCTGTCGTATTGGAACTGAAAAAACATCAGGACGAAATCGAGACGGTCGTGGCCGTAACGGCTCAACATCGGCAAATGCTTGATCAAGTGTTGCATTTATTCAAAATCAAACCCGATTACGATTTGGATATTATGTCACAGGGTCAGACTTTATACGACATAACCTCGCGAGCGATGAACGGATTAAAAGAGGTTTTGGAAAAAGAAAAGCCTGACTTGGTTCTCGTTCACGGCGATACGACGACGACCTTTGCCGGTGCTTTAGCTTCTTATTACAGTCAGACTGCGGTCGGACATGTAGAAGCGGGTCTGAGAACAGGGAATATATATTCGCCTTTTCCCGAAGAAATGAATCGTAAGCTCACAGGGGCCATTGCGTCTTTTCATTTTGCACCGACGGAAACGGCTAAGGCCAACCTTTTACGTGAAGGGGTGGATCCGGGAAAAATATATGTAACAGGAAATACGGTTATTGATGCTTTAATGAAGACCGTTCGCTCCGACTACGAGTTTGATGACGAGAAATTGCGTCAAATCGACTTTGGACATCATCGAGTCATCTTATTAACTACCCATCGTCGGGAAAATCTCGGTGAACCGATGCGACATATTTATAAGGCGTTGCGCTCGGTTGTACAAGAAACGCCCGATGCGGAGATCGTCTTTCCCGTACATCGCAATCCTCTTGTTCGGCAGGTCGTTAACGAAGAACTGGCAGGGGTGGACAGAATCCATCTCATTGAACCGCTTGACTATGAACCTTTTGCCAACCTTATGAGTCGCAGCTATCTGGTACTGACCGATTCAGGCGGCATTCAGGAAGAAGCTCCGTCTCTGGGAAAACCGGTTCTCGTTTTGAGAAACACGACGGAACGACCGGAAGCGGTAAAAGCGGGAACCGTATCTCTTATCGGTACCAATGTGGATGTCGTTTATGAAACGACGAGACGTCTTTTGACTGATAAAAAGGCTTATGAAGCCATGAGTAATGCCGTCAATCCTTATGGTGACGGAAGAGCTTCGGAACGGATTGTGCAAGCTGTGCGTTATGTATACAATGAATGCTCCGAACGGCCTGAAGAATTTAAATAGAATGAATAAATATTCAAATCAAACAGTGCGGTTTAAAGGCGACATAATGTCGCCTTTTTTAGTATTCTTTACACCTTTAAACCTTAAGAAAAAAAGGGCTAAGCCCATTCGGTTTTGTTGCATTTTATCAAACGGAAGAGTAAAATATACATCAGATACGGGGTCAATCGATGCGGATATAATCATTGAATCTTACCGTATTCACTGTAGTTGCCGTGAGGGGTAAATATTCGTGAGCCAAGTAACGGAAGACCGCAAAAAATCACAAAAAAGAAGCGACGGCATGTCGACATTACAGCTCGTAGCCGTAGCCGGTTCATTGGGCCTTACTTTATTTGTGAATATTATTGTCGGTATTTTCATTGGACGTTTTGTGGATTCGTATTTTAATACAAGTCCGTTCGGGCTCATGGCATTTGCACTCTTAGGTTCCGTTACCGGGTTTTGGACTTTGTATAAAAAAGCGGGGACTTTGAATGAACGTGGCAAGTAACAGGGGAAATGAAAGGACGACCGGTGGACGTATTTACTTTATATGTTAAAAAAACGGTAATTCGTCTTGCTGTAGGTACAGTACTGGGGGCTGTTGCCGCTTGGGCGGTCGGAGCAAACGAGTATATTTCCGGGTGGCTCATCGGTAGCTTGGTCAATCTGTTGTACTTCGTAATGCTCAGCAGTCGGTTAGCGAAATCCGCACGTATGCCGGCCGAACAAGCCTTGGTCTTTATCCGCGGCGGCGTAGTAGTGAGGCTGTTGCTGATTATGCTTGTGCTTATCGTTGTACTGCAATTTCCTCAAATCAGGATTTCCTCCTTTGTGGCAGGTGTCATGATGTACAGAGTACTGATTTTCGGTGAACTTTTTGTCAAGGCGTTACAGCGCATTTTGTAGGAAGGGAGGTGCAGCTTATGGAATTACACGCGGGGCATCATACGGTTGTTCAGTTGTTAGGGTTAAATGTCAATATTGACACCTTGATGATGACATGGATTGTTGCCGCCATCGTTATTGTGGTTACACTGTTGGCGACGCGGGGACGTGCCTTGGTACCGAGCGGTATGCAAAACGGCATGGAAATGATTGTTGAAGCCTTACTTGAACAGTTTAAAGAAAACCTGGGACCTAAATACGGTCAGGTTACATCTGTTCTCTTAACCATGTTTTTGTTCATTTTCTTTGCTAATGAATTCGGTCTGTTACCGAATCCGGGTGTATTATCATCACCTACAAATGATTTGAACACGACCGTCGCATTGGCTTTGGTCGCATCGTTTTTGACACATGCGTTGTATATTCGCAATCAGGGTGCCGGAAAGTATTTCAAACATTTCTTCCAGCCTTTTGTATTGTTCTTCCCCATCAACTTAATGGAAGAATTTACAAAACCGTTGACCTTGTCATTCCGTCTTTTCGGTAATATTTTGGCCGGTGAAATTTTGATGGAAGTGCTGTATGAACTGGTACCTGTAGGCGTGCCGCTCATTTGGCTCGTGTTCAGCTTGGTTATCGGTTTAATCCAGGCATTTATCTTTACTATTTTGACAACATCTTATTTAGCTCCGTCGTTCCACGGATCACATTAAATTTTTACATATCTAGGAGGGTTATAACTTATGGAAAAGGCAATTGTTTTGGCATTCTCGGCATTCGGTGCTTGCTTGGGTATTGGTTTGGCAGCTTTGGGCGCGGCTCTTGCCGACGGTAATGCGGCTTCGAAAATGTTGGAAGGTACGGCACGTCAGCCTGAAATGGGCGGCAAGCTCCTTACGAACATGCTTATCTCTATCGGCTTGATTGAATCTATTCCTATTATCGCTGCCGTTATCGCCATTGTATTGGTATTCGCCAATCCGTTTGTAAGTTTACTCTAATTTGAATAAAGAAGTGTTACTTACCGAAACGGGGAGGGAATACCATTGATCAGTATAAACGGTACTTTGCTTTTCCAATTCCTCAACTTCTTTGTTCTGGTCGCTATTTTGGCCAAGTTTGCTTATAAACCGATGTTGAAGGTTCTGGAGGAACGGAGAAACAAGATTTCGTCCGACTTGAACGATGCGGAACAGTCGCGTTTGGCTGCAGAAAAACTGAAAGCCGATTACGAACAACAGTTGCAAACGGCTCAGGAAAAAGCGCAGGCGATTATCGATAAGGCCGTTAAGCAGGCGGAAGCGGAAGGACAGGCGCAACTCGATGCCATCCGTACGCAAATTGCCCGCGAAAAGGAATTGGCACACGCCGAAATCGTCAGTGAACGTGAAGCCGCTCTTCGCGAAATGAGGCAAGAAGTAGTTTCCCTGTCTATGGCTGTGGCAGAAAAATTACTGGAAAAAAATATGGATACGGACATGAACTCCAAATTGATTAAAGAGTGCATGGATCGTATGGATGCGAAACGGATCGCAAGGTAGGCACTTATGATACCTGAATCCGTATACTCAAAATACAGCCAGGCCATGTTTGATATTGCTCAATCGGATAATTCGCTTGATACCGTACTGGCGGATATGAAAACGGTCCGCACGGTAATGCGTGAAAACGAAAATCTCAGAAAGTTTTTGGGCAATCCTCTGGTTACGGCGAAAGCCAAAAAAGAAACGCTTGAAAAGATTTTTGCTTCTTCCGTTTCATCCATTGTTTGCCGATTTCTCTACGTTATGGTAGACCGTCGTCGGGAAGCGGCAATTACGGAAGCTGTGGAAAACTTTATCGATTTGGCTCGGGCCGCACAGAATATTGAAGTGGCCAAAATACGTGTCATTAAGCCGCTAACAGCGGAAGAAGAAACGGCACTCGTGAAGAAGCTGGAAACTATGACCGGAAAGAAAATCGAACCGATGTACTATACGGACCCGTCTATCTTGGGCGGCGTCGTTATACAAATCGGCGATCAGGTTATTGACGGCAGCTTGAAACGACAAATCCGGAATATGGAACACGCCTTATTGCAAGGCAGTGTAGCAAACGAGGTGACGGACTAGAAATGAACATGAAGCCTGAAGAAATTACGGCTATAATCAGAAAACAAATCGAAGACTATAATGTCGAAACGAATGTGGACGACGTCGGTACGGTCCTTGAAGTCGGTGACGGCATCGCTCATATTTACGGTTTGGATAAGGCCATGTCCGGGGAATTATTGGAATTACCTCACAATGTATATGGCTTAGCCTTAAACTTGGAAGAAGATAATGTCGGCGCCGTATTGCTCGGTGAAGACGACTTGATTAAAGAAGGCGATACGGTTCGTCGTACAGGTCGCGTTATGAGCGTTCCTGTAGGTGACGGTATGATCGGCCGTGTCGTAAATCCCTTGGGGGCTCCTATTGACGGCAAAGGCGACATTCAGACGAAAGAAACGCGCCGTATTGAAGTCCAGGCGTCGGGTATTGCCGACCGCCAACCTGTAAAGGTACCTTTGCAGACAGGGATTAAAGCTATCGACTCGATGGTTCCTATCGGTCGAGGCCAACGTGAATTGATTATCGGTGACCGCGGTACCGGCAAAACGGCTATTGCCATCGATACGATTATCAATCAGAAGGATAGCGGCGTTATTTGTATCTATGTTGCCATCGGTCAGAAGGCATCTACGGTAGCTCGTGTAGTTCGCACTCTCGAAGAACACGGCGCTATGGCGTATACCATTGTCGTTGCCGCAACGGCTTCCGACGGGGCACCGCTTCAATACTTGGCTCCTTATGCCGGCGTATCCATGGGTGAATACTTCATGGCCCAGGGCAAAGATGTACTGTGCGTATATGACGATTTGTCCAAACATGCTCAGGCATACCGTGCCATGTCGTTGTTATTACGTCGTCCGCCCGGACGTGAAGCATACCCCGGCGACGTATTTTATTTACATTCGCGTCTTTTGGAACGTGCTGCTAAGCTGTCCGATGAATTGGGTGGCGGTTCGATTACGGCTTTGCCTATTATCGAAACATTGGCAGGCGACGTTTCGGCTTATATTCCGACAAACGTTATTTCTATTACGGATGGACAGATTTTCTTGGAAACGGAATTATTTAACTCCGGTGTGCGTCCGGCTATTAACGTCGGTCTGTCCGTATCTCGTGTAGGCGGTTCGGCTCAGATTAAAGCCATGAAGAAAATTGCCGGCACCTTGCGTTTGGACTTGGCACAGTATCGTGAATTGGCGGCTTTCGCACAGTTCGGATCCGACCTCGATAAGAGTACGAAGGCTCAAATCGACAGAGGCGAACGGACGATGCAGATGCTCGTACAACCTCAGTACCAGCCGATGGCTGTTGAAGACCAGGTTATGCAGATTTACTTAGCCGTAAAAGGCTATCTCATGCCGATTAAGGTTGAAGACGTTGCGGAATTTGAAGAAAAATTCATCAAGTTCATGCATGCTCAGTATCCCGATGTGGGCAGCCACATTAAAGACACGAAGCAACTCGGTGAAGAAGATGAAGCTATCCTCAAGAAGGCGGTTGAAGAATTTATTAAATTGTTCGGCGCCGACCATGAACTCGTTAAAGAGGAGGAATAGTCTATGCCGAGTGCACGCGAGATAAACAGACGGATTAAATCCGTAACGAATACTCAACAGATTACGAAGGCCATGAAGATGGTATCTTCCGTACGTCTGCGTCGTGCACAGGATCGCGCTTTGGCAACGGCTCCTTTTACCGATAAAATCGAAGCCATGTTGCGTCGATTGGCAGCTGCCGCAAGCGGTGAAGCCGGTCCCCTGTTTGAACAACGGGAAGTAAAACGTACTTGCTATATTGTCGTCGGTGCCGATAAAGGCTTGGCCGGAGCTTTCAGCTCGAATATCAATAAGGCCATGGCCGCTATCGTTGCCGAAAAGGGCAGAGATGCGGTAACCTTTCTCGTGACCGGTCGTAAGCCCGTTGAGTATTTGAAACGCCTTCGTATTACACCTGCCGGCAAGTGGAGCGGGTTTTCGGATAAACCGCAGTATCATCACGCTCAAACCGTTATGCATGAAGCGGTGAAACGTTTTATGGACGGTGAAGTGGATGAAGTCTGTGTTTTATATACGAAATTCCGTTCGGCCCTGGTTCAGGACGTAACCGTATCCAAGCTGCTTCCTATTGATGCGGATTTGAACGAAGAAGAAGGAGTGAAGGAAGAATATCTTTTTGCTCCCGACAGTAACCAAGTTCTCACATCCTTGGTGCCTACGTATTTGGAAGCCTTTGTCTATAACAGTCTGCTTCAGTCGGCGGCGAGTGAACTCGGAGCCCGCATGACGGCCATGACATCGGCAACGGATAATGCAGGCGAACTGATCGACCGCCTGACGGTTCATTATAACAAGGTACGTCAGGCAGGCATTACGAACGAATTGACGGAAATCGTCAGCGGTGCGAATGCGTTGCAGTAAGATACAAGTATTAAAGTAGAGAGGAGAACCTCTTCATGAGTGATAATTTTGGTAAAGTCATCCAGGTCATCGGCCCGGTAATTGACGTGCGATTTTCTGTGGAAAAAGACTTACCGCCTATTTACACGGCTATCCGCATTACAGGCGGCGAAGGTGATCAGACCGTAAATCTCGTAGCCGAAGTCATGCAGCATTTGGGCGACGATGTTGTCCGTTGCGTTGCCATGAGTTCTACGGACGGCTTGGTGCGCGGTATGGCCGCTGAAAATACGGGTGCTCCTATTCGCGTTCCTGTTGGTCAGGGCGTGTTGGGACGTATTTTCAACGTCCTCGGCGAAGCGGTTGATAAGGTAGACGAACCGGTAAAGGCTGAAGATTATTGGCCGATTCACCGGCCGGCACCTAAATTTGACGACTTGTCGCCGACGATGGAAATCCTGGAAACAGGGATTAAGGTCGTTGACCTTATCGCTCCTTATGCCAAGGGCGGTAAGATCGGCCTCTTCGGCGGTGCCGGTGTAGGTAAGACGGTCCTTATTATGGAATTGATTCATAACGTCGCAACGGAACACGGCGGCTACTCCGTATTTACGGGCGTAGGTGAACGTACACGTGAAGGTAACGACTTGTGGAACGAAATGAAGGAATCGGGCGTTATCAGTAAGACCGCTTTGGTATACGGTCAGATGAACGAACCGCCCGGAGCTCGTATGCGCGTAGGCCTTACGGGTCTTACAATGGCGGAATACTTCCGCGATAAAGAACATCAGGACGTGCTTTTGTTCGTCGACAATATTTTCCGTTTCATTCAGGCCGGTTCGGAAGTATCGGCATTGCTCGGTCGTATTCCGTCAGCCGTAGGTTATCAGCCTACGCTCGGCACGGACGTCGGCGCCTTGCAGGAACGTATTACGTCGACGAAGGAAGGTTCGATTACATCGGTACAGGCCGTTTACGTCCCTGCCGATGACTTGACTGACCCGGCTCCGGCCGCTACGTTCGCCCATTTGGATGCAACGACCGTATTGTCTCGTCAAATCGCCGAATTGGGTATTTACCCGGCCGTCGATCCCCTTGACTCGACATCGCGTATTTTGGACCCCCATATTATCGGGGAAGAACATTACGAAACGGCTCGCGAAGTACAGGCAATCCTTCAAAAGTACAAGGATTTGCAGGATATTATCGCCATCTTGGGTATTGATGAATTGTCGGAAGATGATAAGCTTACGGTTGCACGTGCTCGTAAGGTACAGCGTTTCCTCAGTCAGCCTTTCGCCGTTGCGGAACAGTTTACGGGTCAACCCGGTCGCTATGTTCCGTTGAAAGAAACTATTGCGGGCTTTAAAGAAATTCTTTCCGGTAAGTGCGATGACATGCCGGAACAAGCTTTCTATCTGGTCGGCAATATTGAGGAAGCGTACGAAAAGGCTAAGACTCTGAAGGGAGAATAGTCTATGGAAGAAACCGCTAGAACGCTCCGTCTGGAGGTCATTACACCTGATGCTTCCGTATATTGCGATGATGTAGAGTTTGTTCTTGTGCGCGCTTTAGACGGTGATTTGGGTGTTATGCACGGTCATGCACCCTTAATCGCATCTCTTGACATTTGGCCCCTTACGGTTACCAAAGAGGGAGCGGAAAAGAAGATCGCCGTTGCCAAAGGTTTCATGGAAGTCAATGATAATAAGGTCACCATCGTAACGCCGGCGGCCGAACTTCCTGAAGACATTGACGTAAAGAGAGCGGAAGCCGCTAAACATAGAGCGGAAGAGCGCTTAGCAAGCAAGAATGAAAAAATCGACCACGTTCGTGCCGAATTGGCATTGAAACGGGCCATTCAGCGTCTGGATGTAGTAAAGACCTTTTCAGGCCGGTAGTTACAGATAACTGAATAAGTTGATAGGCTCAAAATGCCGGACAGGCAATGTAAAAGTACATAGTCTGTCCGGCGTTTTGTATACCGTGAAGGCTTGCCAATACATCGTAGCCGTGCGATGTATATAAGTCTATTTGGGTGTAAAGTAGCGGTTTTTCACGGTTTTTTGTATGTCGGTATTTTACTTTGACATAGCAAAAATCAGTGTGATATGATGACTTTAAGTTTTAAACTATACTGATTTAGGGGGATTAAAATGAAGTATAATTTTGATGAGATTGTCGATCGTCGGCATACAAATGCCATGAATACGGACGGATTCCGCGGTTATATTTTTCATGATTTTGAAGGAAAAAAGAAGTTCCCTTTTAAGGACGAAGAATTTATTCGCATGTGGGTAGCCGATATGGAATTTGCCATGTGCCCCCATATTATTGATGCTATAAAAGAACGCTTGGATAAGCGAATTCTCGGCTATAGTCAGGTTTTTGAACAGGAATTTTACGACGCTTATAACAAGTGGAGTAAAAAAATGTACGACTGGACTTATGAACGAAAGGATTTCTGCTTTTCTCTCGGCATCATTCCCGCTCTTTATAAGTTGACGGAATTTATTTTGACGGACCACGAATACGCCATTGTCAATACTCCGGCTTACGGATACTTTAAGCATCCTTTAACGTACAACGGAAAACAGGCCGTTTTCAATCGTCTGGTTAAAGATAAAAAGGGCGTTTGGCAAATCGACTTTGACGCTTTGGAAAGGGCGGCCGAACATCCTATGGCGAAGCTTTTGATTTGGTGTAACCCTCACAATCCGACCGGACGTGTATGGACGGAAGAGGAATTGAAGAAGGTTGCGGCTATTGTAGAAAAACATAACCTTTGGATTATTAGCGATGAAATTCATTGTGACCTTCTGCGCCAAGGGAAACGGCACATTCCTATGGCTAAAATTATGCCCGATTATGACAAACTTATTGTTTGCACCTCTGCTTCTAAATGCTTTAATATGGCGGGACTTATGTTTGCGGAAATCCTGATTCGAGATGAAACGTTGAAAGAATGGTATATTGCCTATACCAATTCGTACGCTATGAATGTTAATCCCTTAGCCATTGCGGCGCATCAGGCAGCCTATGAAAAAGGCGGGGAATGGCTTGATCAAATGAAGACGTACTTGGACGGAAACTTCGCCTTTGTTAAGGAGACACTCGACAGGGAATTGCCGGAAACACATTTTGTCATTCCCGATGCCACCTATCTGGCATGGGTAGACTTAAGTACTTATCTGGCTGACGTAGAAGATATTCCCGACTTCTTCGCCAACAAAGCCGGTGTTCTTCTCGAAGGAGGGGACGCTCTCTTCGTAGACAATGCACAGGGCTATGTACGACTCAACCTGGCTATGCCTCGGACCCTCATTGCAGAAGGCCTGAAGCGGATTGTAAAGGCTATTAAGGAAAGAATATAAAGAAGAATAAACCGCCTGTTTCTCGAGAGACAGGCGGTTTTGGTATGCAAAAGATATGATAAATATTTTTAAATCGTATTTATTTTACAAGAAAGTATTTGAGAGGATGTTTATCAGGATAGATATGAGAAGCAACCCCGTCAGTGATAAAAGGATAGGCAAAGTTTCTTGTAAATTACGTCAAATCAACACACATAAAAATAGCAGGCGTATTCGCCTGTAGCCGTACGCATCATTCCGGGTAACAACCATTCCACTATTATGAATATAGCAAGAAAATAAAGCCGCATGCAAATAAAAAATCACCGAGTGGTATGCCGCAAACGGGGTGCAATTCCCCTGGTCGGGCTCATACCAAATCAGTGATTATTTTGGTTACAGTATAGCAGATGAAAAGGTTTTATGCAAAACAAAAGGAAGGGTTCAAAGAAATAAATAGTGCAAAAACAATTGTTAAACGGCATCAGGTAATGATTTTTGAGTCGTATAAGAATATACGCTTCATTTAAGGCAGTATACCCGGCTATTTTGATTTGTGGAAGGTAACATAAGTGCGGAGTATCCTTCTTTTCGTACTGTTGCAGTCTTCCGTAATATGGTATCATTAAATGTAAAAACGAATTTCAAAAGTATTATAAAAGAAGGTAACGGAGACTATACATGGATTTATTGGCAAGTAAGCACTATTGTTTAATGACCTACGGTTGTCAGATGAACGAGTCCGATTCGGAACGGTATGCAGGGCAGTTGGAAGAGCTGGGATACACGCCGACGGAAGACCCCGAGTTAGCCGATGTCATTCTTATGAATACGTGTTGTGTACGTGAGACGGCGGAAGACAAGGTACTGGGAAAAATTGGCGAGTTTAAGCATTTGAAGGCGCGGAACAAGGATTTGATTTTAGCCGTAACGGGGTGCATGGCTCAGGAATGGCAGGATCGTCTCTTTAAGCGGGCTCCTCATTTGGACCTGGTCATCGGCACACATAATATACATAAGCTCATTGATTTAATCAAGGAAAAAGAGGGACAGAAGGAAAGCCACATGTTGGCTACGGAAATGGAAGACAATGTATTCCACGCCGTACCGACGAAGCGATTCCAGAAGTTCTTCGCCTGGGTCCCCATTATGAACGGGTGCAATAAGTTTTGTACGTATTGTATTGTTCCGTATGTGCGCGGTCGCGAAGTGAGCCGCCCCCTTGAAGAAATTGTAGAAGAAATTCGCAATTTAGCAAAAGAAGGCTATAAGGAAATTACACTACTGGGTCAAAACGTCAATTCATATGGGCTCGATTTTAAGGACGGTACAGATTTTTCAGCCCTTTTATATGCTATAGAAGACATTGACGGCATTGAACGGGTTCGTTATATGACCAGCCATCCGAAGGATATGACTTTTACCATGATCGACGCCATCGCTCAGTGCAAGAAGGTAGTATCCCATATTCATTTGCCTGTGCAGAGCGGGTCTACGGAACTTTTAAAACGCATGAATCGCGGCTATACAACGGAACACTACGAAGAGTTGGTTTCGTACATTCGAGAAAAGATGCCTCAAGCCGTCTTGACGACCGATATTATTGTCGGCTTTCCCGGTGAAACGGAAGCTATGTTTCAAGAGACTCTCGACTTGCTGAGGCGCGTACGCTACGACATGGCCTATACATTTATTTATTCACCCCGTACGGGAACGCCGGCAGCGACGATGGATAATCAGATTTCTCAAGATGAAAAGAGCCGACGTTTGAAGCGATTAGCTGATGTGCAGAATGAAATCAGCCTGGCTTATAACGTAGAGATGGAAGGCAAGGACTATGAAGTCATTGTCGAAGGACCTACGAAAAATGATGAAAATCATTGGTTCGGCAGGACGCGGGGCAATAAGATGATCATTTGGGAAAACGACGGGACGAGCGCCGTCGGCGATACCATACGAGTACATGTGGATAAGGGACAGACTTGGGTCCTTAAAGGTCATGTCCTGAAACGGGAGGAAGATTGTGGCCGAAGAAATGAAGTTAACGCCCATGATGAAGCAGTATCTGGAAGTCAAGGAGACCTGTGCCGATAAACTGCTGTTTTTTCGCTTAGGCGATTTTTATGAATTATTTTTTGACGATGCTTTGACGGCGTCGCGTGAATTGGATTTAACCTTGACCGGCCGTGCCGGCGGCAATAAGGAACGCGTACCCATGTGCGGCGTTCCCTTTCACTCTGCCGATACATATATTGAACGCCTTGTTCATAAGGGCTATAAGGTTGCCATTTGCGAGCAAATGGAAGATCCGAAGTCTGTAAAAGGTCTTGTGAAGCGAGAAATCATTCGCGTCATCACACCCGGTACTGTGACGATGGAGCATGCCGTAGCGTCGAAGAAGAATAACTATATTGCCGCTGTAGGGGAAGAAAATGGCGGCATTCAGCTTGTACTGACGGACGTAACGACAGGAGAAGCTCTGTGGATGGCCTGCGGAGATGACGAAACTCAAGATCGACTTTTGGACATCTTTGCCTTATATGAACCGGCGGAAGTGGTATATACGAAGGAGTCGACAATCATTACCTCTTTACGGCGTTTCGTTACGGAGCGGCTGAACCATTGTGCTTTTACCCTCTACGAGCTGCAAGGTGATATAGACTATTCCCGAACAGGTGCCGATTATTTTGATGAAGATGCCTTTCAGGCGGCAAAGGAAGCGGCCTATACTATCGGTATCTTGTTATCCTATGTAAAAGAGACGGTGAAGGCCGACGTCTTTCATATCGCCTCGTTGAGGCCTTTGACGACAGAACGCAATATGCTTGTTGATGCATCGAGTCTACGCCATTTGGAAATTACTCAGAACGTACGTGACGGTCGCCGCAAGGGAACTCTTCTCGACGTGCTGGACCGGACGAAGACGGCTATGGGCGGACGTTTATTGCGTAAGTGGTTGGAAGCCCCTTTGTTGAATCTTCACGATATAACGGAACGGCAAGACGGCGTAGAGGATTTGGTACGCCATGAAATTATGCGTCAGGACTTGGGCGATACGTTGGATAAGATTTATGACTTCGAACGTATTTTGACACGCATCGGCACGGGTACGGCCGGGCCTAAGGATATGACGGCTTTGCGTGAATCGTTACGTATTCTGCCGGACGTAAAACATATCTTATCACAGGCGGGAGCGCCTATTTTACAAAGACTGAATGAATGCATGGATGTTCATTCTTACGTGTACGATTTGCTTTGTCGTGCCGTTAAGGAAGAACCGGCTGCGGTTATTCGTAACGGCGGTGTCATTCGTGACGGATATAATGAAGAATTGGATGAAATTCGCAGCATATCCGAAAACAGTCATGCCTTTTTACGTGACTTGGAAGAACGGGAGAAAGAAAGTACGGGAATTAAGCTGAAAATCGGCTATACGAAGGTATTCGGCTATTATTTTGAAATCTCCCACGCCAATACGAAACCGATTCCGCCTTATTATGTACGTAAACAGACCTTGGTCAACGCGGAACGGTATATTACTCCGGAACTGAAAGATTTTGAAGTAAAGGTATTGACTTCTCAGGAACGATTGACCGCTTTGGAGTATAAACTGTTTACACAGTTGCGCGAAGAAGTTCGCGGCCATATTGCGGCCATGCAGGAAACGGCTCGTGCCGTAGCCGTAGCGGACAGCTTGTACAGCCTGGCCGTATGTGCCAAGGAGAATCGCTACGTACGGCCTGCATTAAACAGTCGTGAAGTCATTCGCATCGAAGAAGGTCGTCATCCCATTATTGAGCAATATAATAAAAACGAACTCTTTGTGCCTAATGATGTTACGCTTAACCATACGGATCACGAAGTTCTTGTTATAACGGGACCCAATATGGCCGGTAAATCGACGTATATGCGTCAGACGGCAGTCTTGATATTAATGGCACAGACGGGATCTTTTATCCCTGCCGAGAGTGCCGATATTTGCCCTGTTGACAGGATTTTTACGCGTATCGGCGCCAGTGACGATATTTTAACGGGTCAAAGTACGTTTATGACGGAAATGAAGGAAGTATCCTATATTTTAAAACACGCTACGTGTCGCAGTTTGTTGATTTTGGACGAAATCGGCCGAGGCACGAGTACCTTCGACGGAATGTCCATTGCCAAGGCGGTTATTGAGTATTGTTTAAAACACGTTCACGCATTTACTCTCTTTGCCACACACTATCATGAGTTGGTTTCCATGGCGGACGAATCGAGTCTCTTGAAGAACTATACTGTCGCCGTTCGAGAACGGGGCAAGTCCATCAAGTTCTTGCGGCGTATTATACCGGGCGGAGCCGATCGCAGTTACGGCTTACATGTAGCTCGTTTGGCGGGCCTTCCCGAAGGTCTTTTGAAGCGTGCCGAAGTTATTTTGGAAGAATTGGAAGGCGGGGCTGCGGCAGTGCCTTCGCGGCAGACCCCCGATGAGGAAGCGACTTATGCGGTACCGGGACTGTTTACAGATGCCGTAACGGACAAGTTGCTCCATGTGGATGTTATGAGTATGACCCCTATCGAAGCCATTTCGTTTTTGCATGATTTGCAACGTGAAGCCAAGAAAGGAAGCGGTATTTCGTGAGCTCCATTATACATGTACTTGATGAAAAAACGGCCAATAAAATTGCAGCCGGTGAAGTAGTTGAACGTCCCTCTTCGGTTATTAAGGAGTTGACGGAAAATGCCCTGGATGCAGGAGCTACAACGGTAGAAATAGAAATTGCCGACGGAGGCAGTTCATATATGCGTGTCAGCGATAACGGCAGCGGCATGAGTGAAGAAGATGCGAAAAAGAGTATTATTCGTCACGGAACGAGTAAGATAAGTTCTATTGAAGATATTTTTTCCATTACCTCCTTAGGATTTCGCGGTGAAGCCGTACCGAGTATAGCCGCCGTTTCCGAACTGGTCATGACGACGCGCATGAATGATACGGACCTGGCTTTTCGTATGGTACTGTCGGGCGGTTCCGTTAAAGAAGAAGAACACACGGGTGCTTCCGTCGGTACGACCATGGAAGTGCGCAACTTGTTCTTCAATACGCCGGCTCGAAAAAAGTTTATGAAAAGTGAACGGACGGAAAGTTCGAAGATTTCCGATATTATTACGAAGCTGGCCCTAACTCGTCCGGACGTGGCCTTTACGTTTATTAACAACGGCCGCACGGTCTTACAGACAGGCGGAACGGGGGATGATTTGGAAACGATTGCCGCCATTTACGGCGCGGTTGTAGCCAAGGAAGTATTTCCCGTAACTTATGAAAATGAAAATTTTACAATACACGGCTATGTCGGTAAGCCGTCCTTATTAAAGAGTACGCGGGCTTGGCAGACGTGTATAGTCAATAGACGGGTCATTCACAATGCCGTCGTCTTTAAGGCTATTGAAAACGCCTACCATGCCATGCTGCCCAAGTCGGGTTATCCCTTTGCTCTTTTATATGTAGAAACGGATCCGGCAACTATTGATGTAAACGTTCATCCGGCTAAGACGGAAATCAAGTTTGCCGATGAACAGCAGATGTATCGAGCCGTATATCATTGTATTATTACGGCCTTAATGAGCCGGGAAAAGCCTGAACAAATTGCGACACCCGTTAATTTGTCACCGCGCCAAATTGAAAAGGCCGTGCCTGCGAAAGAGGTTGAGAACAGACAGGGAAGCTTCACCTTCTCTACACCCCGGGAAGGCGGATTTTCGACTGAGGGGCGAAGAAATAATGGCGGCTCGTTGGAACACGGTTATGTGCCTGTACAACGGCAAGATAAGCCTTATACGCCGGAACCTCATGTAAAAGCGTATGCGGCGGGAGAAGAAAATCCGTTCTCGACAGTTCGGGAAGAATTGTCGGAGTCGGTGAAGGAACATTCCGTTATTCATTTTGACGGTGATGAAGACGTCTTCATTCCCTTGGGGGCCGTAGCGGATTGCTATATTGTGGCGAAGAAGGGTGAAGATTTATATATTATCGATCAACATGCAGCCCATGAACGGGTTCGGTATGATAAATTCTGTAAACGTACGGAAAGTATGCCCAGTCAACAGTTGTTGACCGTCGAGTTTGTCGAAGCCGACAGTAGTGACATGCAACTGTTTTCGGAAAAAGAAGAGGTTTTTCGAGATTTAGGCTATATTTATACGGAGGCAGGCCCGACGACCTTGCGGATGGAAGCGATTCCCGCTGATTTACCTACGTCACATATTGCCGATTCGTTGCAGGAAATTTGTCATATTTTGCATGAAAGTCCGCAGACGGATAAGGCGATGCTACGCCATTCGTCCTTGGCATATTTGTCGTGCCACGGAGCGGTAAAGGCCGGAGATACCTTGAATATTCGAGAAATGAAGGAACTGTTGGAAGCCCTCTTCCATACGGAAACTCCTTATGTATGCCCTCACGGACGCCCTATTATCGTTCGCTTTACGCCCGTCGAATTGGCAAAGTTATTTAAACGGACTTAAGATGGAAAGAGTACCTGTTTATGTGACTACGTCTTTAAAAGGTGAAGTATCGTTAAAAGACGAAGCGAAAGCTTGGGCCGATGAGGTCGGCGCCCATTTTGTACCTCGCCAAGGACGAGGGGAAGAAGAACTTCACAATCTGTATGAAGACCTGATTATATATACGAACATGGGGCCTGAAATACGGACTGAAGGCGGCAGGCATCACTTTCATCCCAGTATGGCGGAGTTGCGTATCCGTCAAATCGATTCGGGTAGGGGCGATCGCTTTCTTGATGCCGTTGCCGCTACGAGACCCGTTGAGTTTCTGGACTGTACCTGCGGTCTCGGCTCGGATGCCCTCGTCGCCTCTTACGGATTGCCTCGGGGGTCGCGCGTCGATGCCGTAGAGGCGTCTCCTTTACTCGCAAGAGTAACGGCTTGGGGATTTTCCAGATATGTACATGAACGCCGGGCTGTAACGGAGGCTTTACGACATATACATTTGACGTACAATACTTACGAGTCCGTTCTTACTTCGATTAAGGATAAGTCGTACGATATTATTTATTTTGATCCCATGTTTACCCGGCCCGTTCAAGAAAGCAGTAATTTTACGCCTTTACGTGATGTTGTTTGTCATGTCCCTTTGACGACGGATATGATAGATTTGGCTCTTTGTAAGGCCAGAAAACGAGTGGTCATTAAAGGACGTGATTTTTCGGAATTATCCGAAAAATATGATAATTTAAAAGTCGGCGGCGGAAGATACAGTCGTATTTCTTATGCCGTATTGGAGTGTAGTCGTAAATGAATGAAATAATCGCCAT